>JFJP01038105.1_pt1 | contig 19653 bp, 28 predicted proteins | sample 431651 | NCBI WGS metagenome assembly JFJP01 (sample SAMN02602958, study PRJNA72255) | Microbial mat metagenome, whole genome shotgun sequencing project. | biome: fresh water; feature: sink hole; material: water; isolation source: purple microbial (photo- and chemosynthetic) mats found in...
CGGATTTAAAGCCGATTATGTCACCATCATTGTAACCGGGATGCTGCGGTCTGAGGATCATTCTCTTTCCTGAAATATCGAAGTCATACCATTGGTTTATGTTGCTAACGCTAGGCTGACTTATTAGGGTATTTGGTTCTACATACCAGTTCCCCTCCCTTTTTTTTACGTAAACTAGTTTTTCCATTACACTATTTAAACTATTGCGTATTCGTCCCTTGGTACTGCTAGTTTCAGTTCGCTTTCACGAACTTGGATGAATAACTCGGCATTACCACTTGGTAGTACCCGTAACTGTTCGTCGGGTACTTCACCCAGTGTTAAATCAGGGTATTTCTCCATAAGCTCACTACTCATAGTAGTTAGCATTGTCAGCCATGTTGCCTCTATACGAGGGCTTAATAAAACGTTGTCCAAATCGTGTATCATGTTACTTTAGCTTATTAATTACTTACAGAGTATAAGTTTCTCCGAAACTTCTATATCTAAAAAATTCATATTAAAACATAATTATCTAGGTTTTAAAGGGGCTTTCGCCCCGTTTTTTACTACTCTTTCCCAACTAGCACCGCTAGAAATCTAGCGTTACTTAGCAACTCGACATACTGAGGGTGCTGCCTTAGGTCACCAATACTGATGGGGCTTTTTAAATTATATTTTTTCATAAAATTGCTGGTACCAACCGCGCAGTTACCAGCAAGATACGAATCAGTTACCGTAAAAACGGTATCGTCTGATATACTATTTATTTTTTCTAAAATTCTTGCGGCGTCATTCTGGCTACGCAAGTAAAAAATTTCTTTTTTGCGGCAGCTGTAACGCATTTCAGATGCTGTGCATTCGCCTTTTTCATCCTCGTACTCATAGTACTGTGTACTGCCTTCGTAGATATATAGCTGTTTTTTACCATTTGTAAATACAGCAAAATCCTCACCTATTTCAAGGTGGGTCATGGTTATTTCGGCATATAGCATACCATATGTAACCACCGTAAACTCAGTACGCATGCGCTTCAATACGTTGTACGTACGCTCATCCATTCCTGTTTCGTTCGCAACTTCCCAATAATCATTTCCGGGAATTAGCATATCGAACTCCACCAGCGGATTGTACCTGCCAAACTTGTAGTACGCACACCCCTTCGATGTGATGAAATAATCATCGAAGCGGTCAACTACCAAGTTTTTGAATATACTTATTGACTCCTCACCTATTTTTGGCTGGTCAAACCCAGCCATAGGGCTTATTATGCGATGCAGCTCACGGAGGTTATCCCTCTTACAAGTGTGAACATTAAGTTGATATGTATGATCCTTTGTGTTGTCGGACTTGTATATACAGAAAACATTGAGTTCAGTTTCTGCTTGTTTCCATATACCGTACTTTGCTTCGCTGATTGCAAAGGTTACGGTTTGACTATCTTTCCATTCATGTAGGATAATCATTGGTGTGCCTTTGCGTCCTATTTGTGACAGTGAAATTTTGTCGTTGAATTTCGTACGCTGGGTTTCACAATCTACTATACGTACATCGGCGGGGATGCGTGCTCTGATTGCCATGGTCATACCCGTACGACTCGAATACACCGTTTCGTAAGGTATTGCTACCTCCTCTGCCTTAATTTCAAAGGCTGATTCTATTACTTTGTAAAAACGAAAATCGTCTTTAACCTGAGTGGTTCGTTTTGGGTTGAAATTGATTGTTGTCATGATTTTAAAATTTTAGTTGTTTTCTGTTTAAAAATTTATACAACAAAGATAAAGCAGCATTTGTTAATAAGTTGTTAAACACCAATAAATTATAAAAGGAAACTTTGTTAATGATTTGTTAAAATCTATAAGAAATTAACAAGTTTTTAACAAAGTTTCCTAAAATTGTAAATAAGTTGTTAAAACTTAACCAGAGTTTCTAAATATCCTAATTCTACTATGGCATAGGTCTTACCAATTTGACGGAATTCCACCAAAAAGACCGGCTCACGGTTCATACTACATTTGCGCTCTAGTTTCTCAAGGTCTGAGATGTTCAACTTATAACTGGCAGCATCGGTGTACTTAATCTCAAATTCGTGATCTTTACTCACTACATCATTTTGGTTTTTTGCCGCCCCCGAGTTTGCTGTTACTTTTCCCTGTAGTCTTTTTGCCAGTTTCAATTCCTGCTTCTGGCTTTGTTTCCGGCTTGGTTTTTCCTGCGCTTGTAGCCAATGATTTTCCATATACTAATAAATCTATTTTGTTTGGTAATTCGGTATTATCTATTTCTTTCATCAGTTCCGCCCGTCCGTGAAATTTATCATCACCAATCTGGAACCACCCGCCGCTACTTTTTACCATGCGTTCCTGAAGAGCTATGTCCACAATCTGACTTGCTCTATCTACACGAACATAACCAATAGGGTTGTTAATGTCCAAATTCAGATAATCCTCACCTTTTCGATAAGGCATTCCCGCCTTATTTTTCTTTGATTCAATCAACCGGTGAATACCTACTACCACGTCACCGTTCGGTGTTTTTACTTGCACCTTTTCTTTGATTTTTCGGGATATGGATATGCTTTTCGCATGGCGTAAACCACGGCCACCCTGCGGTACTTTTGCACTGTAAATGCTTAGGGTCTCGTACTCTCGATTAATCACTATGCACGTTGTAGGTATTTGGTGTGCTACGCTATTGCTGTTGAAGTTCAAAGCGGCTTGCCATTTACGTACAGCAGTATTTGTGTTTCTTGCGCCACTATTCATTTTTATATCTTCCATGCGTGAATCTATTTCGGCATCGCTGCTAATGCTACCCATTGAATCCACAATGATAAGACCGATTTCCGGGCTACGTAGAAACGTTTCTACGGTATTAATCAGCATAGACGGTGTATCACTCACGTTGAAAAGAACCCCGTTTAAATCCACGTCAAAATACTTTATCAAGAAGTCTTTATCCGTTGTATTTTCATAGTCAATAATGACCTGAATACACGTTCTAGGGTTTTCGCAATTCGAGCACGTTGCAGATACAAGTTTTGGAAATCCGGTGCTATTTTCCCACTCTGCTTGCAACGTATCAGAACCACCACAAGCAAAGCAAAAATGCTGAAAACGTTCCAAGGCTACGTAACTATCACGAGTTTTTCCGGTATGCTCATCACCAAGAAATTCTATTATTCTGCCGGTCGGTAATCCACCACCCAAAACGTAGTCAAGTATAGGCTCACGCATCGGTACTTTAAGCACCGCTTGTAGCTCACTACCCTGTTTTATTACGTTTTTACCGTACATTTCGTTTATCTTCTTAATCTGATCTTGTAAACTCATAACATCACGTTTTTATCGGTTGAAATTTCTACATAATAGTGTGTACTTACCACCTCACCACAGGCTAACTGATAACACACGCATTTGTCAGGGCTAAGCAGTACACCTACCACTATCCGCATTCTTTGTTCGGGGTCTGATTTCAAGTAAACCAGATCACCGAAGTAGTAATCTAGTTTATGTCCGGTTTCAAGTCTTATTGATTCTCTCATATGATTCCCAGTATTTTTAACATTGCTACATCGTCTTTTTTCTTTTTTCCGTACTTTGCCTCACCCCATGTTTCATAAATTCCGGTATCGAAGATTAAAGGTACTGCGAAGTCTGACATTGAATTTTCGATTGTACGTTTCAAGATTTCTTCCGCCAATTTTGCTTTACTTCTCGGTACTTCGAGCATCCATTCATCATGCACCTGTAAAAGTGGTTTAAATGGTATTCCTTCCGCTTTTAATGCGTAGTAAGCCTTTACCATGCCTATTTTCACAATATCGGCTGCTGAGCCTTGTATCCATGTTGAAATCGTGTAACGCTTACCACTACCGAAAGTCATTTTATCTTTCAACTCTGGTATGTGTCTTACTCTACCGGATAACGTACTGGCAAAACCTCGCTTTTTCGCTTTCTGTACTTCATGTGCACCCATTTTCTCGAATCCTGAGTAGGTAGAATAATACCCGTCGATCATCTTTTGCGCCGTTTCTTTTGTGATTAACTTACTATTCATTTCCTCGAACGTGATAGAACCCTCATGGAAATTTTCACGCAATTTCATGTTAATCGTGTACATCAGCGTAGGTGCTGACATTCCATACAACACACTGAAATTCAACGTCTTACCTTCTGATCTGGTAATGGATAAACCGTTAGCTTTATTAATACCGTTTGCCGTTTTTTGGTGTATATCCTCGTTATTATGATAGGCTTCAATCAGTGCTTTGTCCTTGCTCATGTGAGCCATTGTACGCAGCTCTAATTGACTAAAGTCACCACCTACTATAACATTACCATTGCCGGGAATAAAAGCATCACGAATGCGAAATTTCTTGTTCGTCGGTATATTCTGCAAATTTGGCGAACTGCTTGAAAATCTGCCAGTTAAAGCACCAATTTGATTAAAACCTGCCCGAAGTCTACCATCGGCATCAACTTGTTCAATAAGTGAGTCAGTATACGTGCCACTTAGTTTTAACAATTTTCTATACCTGAGCAAGTAATCTGCTATTTTGTGACCATCAAAAGCAAGTTCTTTTAGCGTTTCTTCATCTACTGAGTCTTTTCCCGCTTTCGTTTGTTTCTTTGGTTTTATTTTCATTCGGGTAAATAGGATTTCCCCTAATTGCTGACTGCTTCCGATATTAAACTTGCACCCAGATGCTTCGTAAATCGCCTTTTCCGATTTTTCAATTTCCTTGTCCAAATCTTTGGCAATGTTTCGTATCAATTGCTTATCTATTTTCACACCAGAAAATTCCATATCGGCAACCACCGGTATCAAAGGTAGTTCTACGTTATAGTAACAGTTCAAAACATCACTGCCGGGTATGCTTGCAAATTTACTTTTTCCGGCATTTTCCATTTCAACCAGTAATTTATCATGCAAAAGGTACGTAGAATAGCTATCTAAAGCACCGTACCGCCCGTATTTTTCCCAGTCTACGCTAGGCCATTCCACATTTAGAAAACCTTTGATTTTCTTCGCCCCCGCCGTTTCTGCATAACTTATCATGTCAAGGTCTAAGTATCTTCGGGCATTACTTTTCAGGTCATTATCGGTACTGCTATCCGCTAAAAATGATGCTATCATGGTATCACCCATTATATCGTACTTAATGCCGTATCGCATCATGATTTTGGCATCGAACTTGCTATTTGCGCCAACGATTTTTGCGTCTGTAAATATCTCTCTCAGGTGCGGCAGTGCATCAGCTAAATTTATGGCATCCTCTTTTTTGTAGGGTACTTTCAAACTCAGTTTTTTGCGCCCGTTTTTTGGGTCTGGTACTTGGCCAATGAAAAAATGTTCAAAGTTAAACTGTACGAATACCGGGCTATTTTTGTGATCCCAAAAGCTAACACCAATCAGGTTTGCTATTGTAGGATTAAGCCCGGTGGTTTCGGTATCAAACGAAAATTCTTTTCCGAGATTAAACGCCAAAAAATCATCCAACGTGTTAATTATTCGATAGTTTTCTTCAAACCACTGCATCAGTTTATTTACCATATCTTCTTTAATTTTGTTACTGGTTCTTGCTGCGTGCAGTGTGCAATGATATACATTGCCAGAGGTTCGGGAAACTTACCTACTGTAAGTCCAAGTGGTGTGCCTACCGGCTGTACTACGTAATCATACGCATTTAGGCCGGTTTTTTCTTCAATCTCATTGCTATACAATGATAGCCAGTCCATGAATTGAATATACGCTTTTGGTGTGAGATGTAACATAATAAAAAAGCGGGGTTAAGCCCCGCCCCTCACTATTTTAGTAACCAAGCTAGATCCTTATCACTTTGTGCTTCCCAAAGGAAATCACGATTTGGTAGCGCAACCGGTAGTTCTTCTTCCCACTGTACCATGCGTTGAACACGTGGGTTTTTTGGATCTTTCTCCATCTTCACCGTTACATAGGTGTCTTTGTTCAGGCGCTTTACCTCGAGCACCAAACCACTAAGGTCTTCGTATTGCTCTTTCAATTCGATTAGCTGCATCAGCATTTTTTTGGTCGCCATCCAAATTAGGGGTGTTGGTTCGCCATCAAATTTTCCGTCTTCGGCACGTTTACCACGAAGGTCGAGCACTGTGAATGCGAATACATCGTATGCATCGCTAATCGCACCATTTCCCGCTTTTTTTGCATCACATAACGTGCAATGATCTTGCTCTGATTTCTGGCAGGTTTCGGTATGGTAATACTCCTTCCCGTTTTTACTTTTCATTTTCACGTTGTGTACCCGAACGGTTAGCGGAAACGTGCCGGGGTCAAGTAATACAATTTCGGCTTTACCGTCGTCCGCACTAACGTAGAAATTTGTGGTTTCTTTTGAGAATCCGTTTTCGTCCTCACGTTTTTTAAAGCCTGTGGATTCTGCTTTTTTCCGTAAATCATCCCATGAAGTGGGTTGTTCGTTTTGTGTACTTTTTTGTACTGGTTTCATAAAAATTATTATTAAAATGGTTAAAAATTCGGCGTTGTGCCTTCATTACAAAAGTATAAATTTATAGCTAGTGATTTGTTAACTGGTTGTTAATAATCTACTTCTTGCGGCTCTTTTTTGCCCACATTTCTGCAAGCATGAAAAGTCCTACGGTTGTGAATGACATAACTGCTAACGTTATGATTGTTAAAATGATTTCTGTAGTACTCATAGCCTTAATTTTGGTAAGTTTTTTTGTATTTCTAAGTCAAATTCCATAAAATGTATTTCCCGCCGATTTTTCCAATTTTCGGGTGTTGTTTCACCCGGGTCTATTTTGTCGCCGGTAGCACCATAAACAGCCACGTGTACTTCGGTATCGTATTTTAGATGCTCGTAGATGTAGTATGCATTCGATATTCCGGGCGATTCTAAAACATCGTTTTTCATCTGCACATCGTAATCAGGTACTATCACCACTAAGTCATGCTTTCGCATCAGTTTTAACTGTCCTTCTGCCGGCTTTGTCCCCAGTGTTGCAGATACATTTCGTGTACCATGTTGCCATAGTTTCCAGCAGTCAGTAAAACCTTCTACGTAGTATCTTTTTTGCGTTTTTTCGTAGTTGTACAGAAAATTTTGGCGGGAAAAACCCTCACTAGTGTAAAACTTCTTCGGGTACTCACGAAAAACAATGCCGAAAAGCGTGTTATTCATTCTGAGCGGTATCGTTGTGCGTTGTTCTACATCGTCATAACCAACCTCAAAATGAAGAAGCGTATCAACTAAAAAACCACGGTCTATCATGCTTTTCGGTATCTTAGTACCTAGCTGTGGCTTTGTAAATTCTTGCAGCCCTAAGTCCTCGAATTTCGTTGCAAATAAGTAATCTACTGCTATGTCAAACGGTACTTTTCTTTCAATAAGAAAATCGAATAACGGCATGAATTTTCCGCACGAAAAACATTTTGTGTACCCTTTCTGTAAATTCACATGAAATGACTTACTATTCTTATGTACATGGTCTGGGTGCGGGCAGTAGCTATTATACCCGTGTGGTGTTTTTCTTGCGCCTTGTAGCTGTAGCATATATTGATCTAATATCATATTCTACAAGTTTTCAAATTCTTTCAGCATCTCAGTATGTTCTTCTTTCAGTATTGTAGCTATCTCATAAACTGCCTGTAAAGCTAAACGTTTTTTAGTGGCATCGTCACCGATATTTTTTGCGCCGGTAAGAAACTGTACCAGCGTACCTATGGCAGTTTCCTCGGTTGCTTTTATACCTGCTTCTTTATCGAAGAAGAAATCCATCATGCTTCCCTGCCGTTTTATTTGCTCGTACAAGATTTTCCCTTTGTAATATTGTGGTACTGTCATACTACTCTTATTATTGTTTGTTCGGTTGTTTCTCTGTGATTCCTATACAGTATCGCACCTTTTTGCCCTTTGCGCCCTTTTACCATTTTTAGCCCGATTTCATCATCATTGGCCATTTGGTCATCTTGAAAAAAGACAAAACTTACATCAGCATCTCTAGCACCTTTGAAGTATGCAAAAGAATCGGTGTTTACCTCATCTTCTTTTACACCCGCTTTTGCTTTCAGGTGCGCCGCTGAAATAATTGGTACGTTATACCTGCGTGTGAGTGCTTTCAGGTCACGGTTAGCAGTCATCATGTCCTGCCAATCGAAAGACTTACTTACTAAGTGTATACCATCCACTATAATCATTGCCGGATTGTATAGATTTATTAGCTGTTCTATTTCCGATACTCGGTTAATATCATTCACCACTCGGAATATCTCTTTTCCGCTATTTTTCCTCGCTTTTACCGTGCTCAAATAGTCTCTAAGTGTTTCCTGTTCTTGCACATTTAGTTTGCCCGTGGTAAGCCTTGTATAGCTTATTCGTGCTTGCATCGCATCTACGCGTTCAATCAATTCAGTAACGTCCATTTCATTGTTGATGAAAAATATCGGTCTACCACGTGTTTCTTTCAACCTACGTACTGAGTTACTCATACCGTACGCTAAGCGAAGCAGCCACCATGTTTTACCAACACCCTCTTGCCCCCCGATTAACCAATAGTCAGTCTTCCCGATTCCGAAAGTGAGATCATCCAATTCAGGTACGCCGGTACTAAGGTAAGCTATACCACTTGTACCCAGTCGGTCGGTATACACCTGCAAGCGTTCGTCTGTATTATCGCCGTAGTTTATTACCTCGCCATTACCATCGGCTTTATGCCATTTTTGTATTGCTTCTGCGAACGGTTCGATGGTTTTTTTCCTCACCGCCTCTTTTACCGCTTCCTCTACCAAACGTTCACGGTATTTCACCAGTAATTTATCGTACCAAAATTGTGCGGGATCAGAGGTTCTTTCAAACTCAATTTCAAATTCCTGCTCTACAGTTTCTGCATCAGGAAATTTACCATACTTCGCATGATGTAATCGAACGAAACGCAAAATTTCTTTGTGATCATCATCAAAAAATTCTTCTTTGATACTGGCTAAAATCTTGGTATCCGATTTATGGATTACTGCGTATAGTAAATTTAACTGCATACTGCTTTGAAATTGTAATAGTATTGAATTAACGATGAGGGCTTTTTCGAGTCAAATAAATAATATTCTACCATGTTGTCTATAATCGTTTTTAACCCCGCCATAGATAAAATACCCTTTGCCACCGCTTTTTCGCTTGCTATGGGCGTGTAAGATGGGTTAAAAGTAAGATTTTCGTCACGAATAGCAACCAACAAAGAAGCAAATTTGCATAAATCTACATCACTCATTATTCCGGTATTCACCCGACTAAGGATGAGGTTACTCAAGTTGTTATGCTGTACCGTACCCTTTCCGTAAGTTGTTGCATTGCTGCGAAATTCCTCTAAAAAATTCTTGTAACTTTCCGGGAAATCATACCTCACAGGTTGATCAATGAGCGTAGCAACAAACAAGTAAAAATTACCATCTTTCGTCACATACCCGCTTTCGTACAAGCGTTTCATGTACTTCGAATCTGAGTTTGCTAAGTGTACCCGGCCACGGTCACCATGTACGGCTAACATATAGCCGTACAGTTGATCATCATTTAACTCATCTAAGTTTGTTTTTCTCATGATAGCATACTCTTTGCTTCTTTGTCTACCAGTTCTTTCATTTCTAGGAATGTTTCCCGCCAAATTTTCATCGCTTGGTTTAATTCCTCAGGTGTGTAATCCACCGGAATACTAACACCACCACCCAGTTTTATAGGTTCAAATTTCTGTGGTGAGATGGTTCTGGTGTAGTCAATCGTAACATAAGCCCGTCGTTGTGAATAAGCATTAATGATTGCTTCTACGTTCTTTGGCGTACCTTTTTTGGATGCTTCAATAATATTCTGCAACTTTTCGTTAATGTCTGAGGTTTCTTTCAGACCGAAAATATTGTTAATGCTATTGATACTGACAAGCGGGAGGGTAATAAGCCTCTCGTAAGAGAGAGGCGTTATTTTTTCTGTTTGCGGTTCTACTGCTTTCATGCTAAGCGTTTTACTTTGAGTGCGTAAGATACTTTGCTCTCGAGCAAACTGTTTGCTTGTTCTTCGGTAAGTACGCCACCCCGCACCATGTTTACCAGCGCATCATCAGGTAGTACTACCTGAGTTACCGTGTACCGTGCCAAATCTTTTTTGTCAATCATCTGCTCAAGGCTTGCCAGTGCATCGGCTTTCTGTTTCAATGATTCACGCTTTTCGTTTATCACTTGCCATTCGCCGGTGTCAATCGTTGCGTTTTTAGCTTTTTTATCATGAAAAACTGAGTACTTTGGATTGAAAAACTCGCTAAGAATGTTTTTCGAGTCATCCTCAATTTCTTTGATCTCCTTAGCTTTTTTTCGTGCCAATTCCAGATTGTTAGCTGCGGCATTGATAGTGGTTACTACCGTTGCTTTGTCGAACTCTTCGCCTACTTTTTTCATAATACGTTACCTGTTTTAAAGATGAAATCACCGAAATCGTCAATGGTAGATAGTTCGTATTTTTTACCTACCGTTAGGTTTTCGTTTTCACTTTTTAGTACTTCTACGAAAACTGTAGTTTCGCCGGCCAATGTTTTTACGCTTTCGGCTACCACTTCGCAATTGCCATCTGCGTGCTCGAGTGTGAACATTTCACCACGTCCAATAGTTGACCAGTCCCATACGGTGTTTGATTCAGATTTTTCCACCGTCTTTTCGATTGCTTTCTTGCTTCGTGTTTCCGTTACTTTCGGTTCAACCTTTGGTTCAACCTTTGGTTCAACTTTAGGCTCTGGTTTTACTTCAGGTTTTACCACCTCGGCTTTCGGTTGTGTATCATCCACTACCTCTACCGTTTCTGTTTTTGGTAGGTCATGCAAGTATGCGTATACCTTGCTGTCAATTACTCGAATTTCTGGGTCTGTTAAAATGAATTGTGTTGCCATTTGTTTAATTGATTTTAGCTACTAAAATATTACTGTTTATTAAAAAGAAATTTGTCGTATGTTCGAGAGTAAGCACGTCATCCAAAACACCTGCTAAGAGGTTCAAAATCTGTTTTGGGCGTACTTTTATAGTTATATCCTCAAGTGTTAATTCTATCACAAGGCTATTATGCTGCCTTTTTTCAGGTTCTTTCGCCAAAGCTACTTTACAATGATTAACCACCGTTTGTTTATCTATGGTTAGCAGTTTCTCGTATTCCTTTTCGAAAAACCCTTTTACTACTGTGTACTCAGGTAGTTTCAAGTTAGGCATATCCGAAATTTTTACCGCTATATTTTCGTTGTAGAAATACGTAGCTTTTTCGGTTTTACCATAAAAGCACCCGGTGTTTGGTATGTGCTGAATAGCACCTAACCGCATTGCAAATTTTTCTTCTACCGGTGTGTGTTGTACATGGACGTAATGACCACTGGAAACGTATGCAAGGCCGTTATCAAAGATAACGTTTCCGGCTAAATCAGCAAAGACACGTACAGCTTCCATTTTACTACCGGTGCTCGCTTTCAATAGCTGTAGGTTTGTTACCACTTCATCGTCTATCCACACATCGCCTTTGGGTTTGAAATCTGGTTCAACGTATGGTTCCCATGCATCCCAGTTTACTGCGAAATCATCCACCAGCGCATTACTGCCGTAGAACAGCACGAGTGACTTTTTAGCCATTTCTACCAGTGCGTAGGGTATGGTCATTTTATCACTTTCATAAGCTAAGCCTATAAGGCACAATTGTCCGTCATATATTTTTTCCGCAATGATGTAACTGCCATTGCATACAAAAAACCCACTTTCCGGTCGCATCTTCTTGAGCAACCCTAATGTGGTTTTATCGAGCCTAAGTGTTTCTGCTTTTTTCATAGGTGTAAAATTATCTATGTTTTTCTTTGGTTGTTGTTAACTGTTTGTTAATACCATTTTTTTAAATTCCGGTACTGCCAAAACCATTTTCGCCTCGCTCGGTTTTTTCCGCCAAAATTTCTTGCTCAGGTACAACAGTAAATTCACGTTCTACATAGGAAAAAACACCCTGTGCTATACGCATTCCGGGTTCTACTAAAAAGAACTCATCAGTTGAATTGTGAATTATCACTGAAATTTCGCCACGATAATCGCTATCCACTGTGCCCAATACAACGAATATACCTTGCGAAGATAAACCGCTTCTTGGTCTTACTTGTAATTCTACTACGTAGGGCAAAGAAACTCGCAAGCCGGTTTTTACCCTTACTGTCCTACCTGCGTTAATTATCACTTTTTCTGCGGCCTCTATATCGAAGCCGCTTGCACCCGGTGTTGCGTAATTTAAATCTTTGTTTACTTTTATCATTGTTGCTTTTGTTTGATACAAATTTAAATCATCAATTGTTAAAGGGTTGTTAACTACTTTGTTATTGATTTGTTAAAAATATAGATTTTGCCCACATAGAACACATATTTTTAATATGTGTAAAAAATGCACAAAATTTTTACATTTTTTTCAAATATCAGTCACAGCAACTAAGCGTACTTTGTGACTTCGGTAGTCCTTTTCCCACCTTCTTAGTACTGCATCGTATTGGTGTTTTTCTTCGCCGGAATAAACCTCTAGTTTTTCCCGCCAAATTTCACCGTCACGAATCATAAAAGTAACCTCGTATATGTGTGAATGCACATCGTGATTTATTATTTCTTCGTATCTTAATATCATATCAATTCCGGGTTTTCAAATACGTTTCCTATGATTTCACACGAAGATAAAAAACTAGCATTTTGAGGGTCTGCGAGTGCCCCGTAGAAAGCAATCTCATCCGGAGATCTTTTAAAATCGTCTTGAAAGTCATTTACGCACAATCCACCCGGTTTATGAAAAACTTTGTAAAAACGTACTCTATCGTACTGGTGTGTACTTTGTAGTATATCACCTTCGAAAATTTCCCACCCGTTTTTATCCACCAGTCCGGATGCTTGCATAACCACCTCAGTTTTACTATTGCAAATATTACCAAAAGTGATGCAATCTGGAACATTGCTATGCATGGTAAAAATAATCTGCTTATACTCTTGTACATCTGCCAGCATGGTTTTTCTTGTTAAATCCCACGCTCTAAATTTAATTTCTCTATTCATTTGTTCTCTTTTAGTAGTGATCGTTTAAGTATTAATTCAAATTTCTTTTTCGGGTGGATATGTGGGGCTATGTATTCAATTTCACGGATAAATTCCTCTAGTTTTGCCCGATTTTTTCGTCTCAAAATTACCATGTAATTCAGTTCCTCAGTCGGTTTATCCACGATTCTAAACACGTCCAGCGCCTTGTTATATTCTAAATACTTCAAAGGCTTGCGATTCCAAAACATCAGATTTCAAACATTGGCATCATGGTACAACCTAACTTTTCGAACATTTTTTGCGCCCCGTTTCTTCCATAAAATAACTTACTGTATGGGCTATCATAAATGAAGAAATAAACACTTACTCGGGTCTTGCCTTTGTACTCACGTGTTACCCTACCTAAAGCCTGTTCTATATCACGGTAAGAGGTTAAAAACACCAGCGTGTCCATTCGTGGTAAGTCCATACCCTCTTTGGCTAGTTTATCTATACCCAAAACTACATCGGCATCATCCCGCAAATATTTTATATATTCTTTGTCCTTTATCTTACCTTTTAACACCCCGCTTTTTTTCTTGAGCAGTGAGTCCAGATCCTCTAGTTGTCTCAATCTACTGCTCAATACAAGTATATTTTTACTAGGCAAACCATCTATAAATTTCCGGGCTTTTTCCCGCAATTTTTCATCGTTGCTCAGGTTCGTTTCAAACATCACGTGCGAAAATCCGTTACTCAGGTATACTTTATCCGTTAAATCTAGCTCAAAAGTACCACTGGGCGAATCAAAAATATAAGGTCTTAGCCCATCTATGCGACCTACCATGCCGTTAACCTTTACAATGTCATTTCTTCTAAGCATTCGTAATGCCGTTGCACGTGTACCGTACCCATTGAAATCTTTATTCAGATCAATATCGGTTATCATAACCGGGTAAACATCTACAAAATTGCGGTCTGAATCTTTCCACGTGATTGTGTGCTCGAAATGGTATTTCAATACTTTGTCCATGCCGTCTTTCCTGCGAAAAGTAGCGGTTAACATAGTTCGGTATTTACACGCTGCCAGTTCGTTTACTTTGTGGAATTGTGTAGCACCTGCATTGTGGTACTCGTCAAATATCACGTGCCCGAATTTCGTGTAAAAATCAGGGTCTTTTGCCGCCCTTTCTTTCGCACCACCAAGCAAATGATATGTAACTATAGTCACATCGTACAAAGGTTTTCCGGGTGCAAAAAAACCTGCTGAGTAATTAGAAAACTGTTTTACCCTGTCTACGAATTGTAAGCCTAATGCACGTGTGGGTACTACCACCAATGTACGCAATTTGTAGCGGTTAATCATCCACAGTGCAAGCATTGTTTTACCCTTGCCGGTGTCCACGTGAAGAAGAAAATCGGTTACATTTTCCGCCAATTTTTCCTCTATCTCTTTGAAAATCTCAGTTTGCCCCTCACGTGCCGTGAAATTTATTTCACCGGTAATGGGTACACCCAAACTCACTTGCTGTACCATTGGCCTATGTATCGGGTAGTTTCTGGGTACTAAGTAGCTACCATCTGGGTATTTCGCAAAAAAGTACAAACGTTTTGGAATACTCACGGGGTAACGTGAAAACCGCTTTGCGCTTGCGTACTTTGGATTGTCGATGCTTAGATCGTCAACCAATTGTTCTTCGCTCACTATACCGTTTGGTATGCGAAGCATTGAGTTTCTTATTATCATAATTCTTTGCTTGTTTTGGTGAATGCTTTCGAGTCCTTAGCGGTGTAAATTGTACATACTTGCGAGAATGACTCTACCAATTTAGGGTTCGTGCGTAAACCACAGCTCATTAACGCAAAAAATAACGGATTAGCAGACCTTTTAGCCAGTATTCCGGGTAAATCATTCACAAACGGGCATTGTTCGAAGTTAGGAATCACAAGCATATCACCGCTCATTAAATCCTCTGGTTTTACGCCTACCCATGAATAGATAAATTTCGGCATTCTACGAACCAGTATTTTTTCGCCGCCAAAATTCATAGTTTCATTCAGTTTGTTGTATTCAATAGCACGCTTTACAAGCATACTAAGTGCGGTATTTTTGCCTATACCATCAGAGCCTTGCACGATAAAGCTATGGGGTGACTCAATCGGGTAATTCAGCACAAAATCGGTTAATTTTGTTTTTTCTAAGTCTGTAAACTCAGTCCTAGCGTGTTTGGGTAGCATACCCAATTTAATCAATAAATCATGGTAATTCGTAGTCATTCGGATAAGTGTTTGTTATTTCAAATAGGCTTTTAAACGTTTCAATGGTTAAATTACCATATTCAGATAGCTTCTTTTCACCGGCTTTTACTTTATTTGCTAAGTATACGCTACTTCTAAAGCAGAAAATCGGGGTGAATAGGTACGGTTTAAGTTCTTGAATTAAATCAGATTGTTGCGTAGCGTATATAACCGCTTTTATCACGTTCATGTCGTCGAAAATTCGTTTACGAATGTAGAGTTGGTAAGCATCATGAATATCATAGTTTTTCATGTACTCAGGCTTGAATAGCAAAAGTAAACTAGTAAATTCGTAGTAAGCATCATCATTAAAAAAGCGATAGTGAAAGGTTTTTTCATCCGCTTTTATATTATGCTTAGTTTGAAAAGCCTTTTCAATAGCCAGCATAGTGAGAATAGCAGGATCATCTTTAGCGGTATCTATATTTTCAATAGTCACATTTGACAGTTTGTCTTTTAGGTAGTGCGTAATTGAATTTTTCCTAAAAAGAAATTTTTTCTTTTCTTCTTCTATTATTATTCTAGTATATTCTTTATTATTACTAGATCTAATATTAGTTAATTCGGGTATTGATTTTGATACAGGTCTACCCTCTTTTTTAATACCCCCCGTATTGTTTTTGGCACCGGTATTTATTTTGTTTTTACTTCCGGGTTTTCTACCACGTTTTTTAGGTTCTTCTTTACTAACGATACCCTGAATACTCTTGCGATTAAAATATATATCATCAGTAGCATTTGGGTACATTATTTTATTAGCTAGTTCAGTAAGTGCGTAGTAACTTCTGTTAAGCAAACTTACATCCGGGTGTCTTATAAGTAGTTTCGATTTAATTAATCTGTCAATTAACCTGTGTAGTGATTGTTTACTCAGGTTCATCAAAGGAAAATCTCTTATCACTTTAGCGTGAGCTAACCAAAAATATTCAGGTTCGTCTTCTAAATGGTGGCTTACCGTAGCGGCATCTTTCATGTAGAATAACAGCGCACCCGCTTCATGGTTTACTAGCTTAGGATCTATACCATGCTCAATAAACCGTCTTGATTCTACTGCTGTCATGGCTAGTTATTTAAAATTTTATTACCCAGTTCTGTAAATTTATAAAGGCTTTTATTTAACTTTTGAGCATCTTTATGCCTATGAATAAGCCCAGCGCGTGCTAAATCATTAACGGAGTTCTGAATTATAGCTCTCGATAACTTCATGTACGAGTTATCTTTAAAAATCTTGGTGTGGGGTAGTTCAAAATACCCCTCAAACTTTTCACATTTAGGTGCTACTTTACCCATGTAGAAAAACAACCCTATTTCTAGGTACGAAAGTTTTCCCGGCTCAATACCGTTCTCTTGTAGCTTTTTGAAATCAATTATGTGTTTCATAATGTATAAAAAATGAAACCCGAGTAGAGTAGGTGCTTCCGACAGCAAGAAAAACAACGAAAGCCCACGCAAACCGTTTTTCTTTTTTACCTACCCTATTCGGGTTGAGTTTATATTTAACAAAATTTTCAAACATCTTATATGGGCTTTAAGTACTACAATAGTCGGAATCTTGTAGTGCAAAGATACAAATATTTTTTATAGCATTCTAAGTTTTTTAAAAACCCCCGCAAAATTTTTTTATCACGGGGGCTAAAACCTAACAGAAAAAACAAACTTAGAATGAATCTAAGTTGCGGGAGATGGAATCGAACCAATCGGCCTTGAGATTATGAAACTCACGAGCTGCCACTGCTCTATCCCGCAATGATGTTACAAAGATAAACCCAATTTTTGTATTTGGCAATAGCACATCGTGTTAAAATTTTGTTAATGCTATAAACCTTTGCGCAAAAATTTTACCTTTGTATCGGGTTAGTTAACCCAAGCACTTTTAGGTTAGTGCACTTCTCATATTTTTTCAATGGTTTATATAATATTCTTACTCGTTTTGGTTAGTTTTAAATAGAAAAAGCCCGGTAAAACGGGCTTTTTTTGTTGTGTAATCTCCGAAACGTCAATGAATATTCCTGAGCATCTCAAAGAATCCACCTACTAAAATCATAGAGAAAATCCATGCACCGAGGACAAAGTAAACGTATGCGATCCTCTCATTGGTTTTTCTTTCGATTCTAGCGATTATCTTTTCAAGCATGATATAAGTATCATCTTTTGGTAAAACTTTGCTTAAAGCGTCTAAAAACGCCTTATCTGAGCATAATTCCTCTACCGGTAGGTCTGCTTCTAAGTTACCTTTTAAATTTTTGCGAAAATTCAGTTTCATACGATATTTATTTCACCTTCTGGTATAGTTGCTACTTCCGGTTTGTATTCTATTGAAATTTCGGAAAAATGGCGCAAAATAGGTTCGTGCTCAGGTAAAATGTAATTCAGATAAATAACCGCATAAACATCCGTTACCACAATTCTATTCGAGTGTAGTGGATACACTTGTTCTATTATCTGCCCTAACCAGTCCAACATATCACCAGTTCCGGCTGCCGCTGCTACCTGTGCTTTTGTGATCAAGTCATTTGGTATGCTTACACGCAAAGAACGATCATCAAACTGCCATGTTAACAATAATAGGTAATCGGCACACGCTTTATTAAAAGTACCGTCATCTACGAATTTCCCAGTGCTTACGAATTTCGCAAATAGCTGAGAAAAATAAGGGCGCAAAGGTTCTTCAAAGTCAAAAACCCCGTAATCCATCAGGTCACCATTATCGCTTATTGTGCGAAAAGAAATTGCATTTTCAATATGCCCACGATATATGTATCTGTTCATTTCTACCATATTTTTTCTATTATTACTGACCCAGTGCCACCGTCCGTTGTAGCTGCCTCTGTACGTAAGTCGCGAATAACTGTATCGTTGATACCAGCGCTTATGGTAATTTTCTTCACACCACCTCCGGGTAAACCTACCTTACACGCTGTGAGTGTTACATCGTCAACGCTTATAGTGATATTATCCAGAAAATGGCAATTAGCAAGATTGAATTTCCCCCCAGTAAAAGAAAATGCACCTCCGAATTTTGTATTAACGGCATCAATATAATGCACGCCGAATGTGGTTACTGACTTAATAAAATTATTAGCCAATCGCAAATATGCTCCACCTGCACCAATACAGGCAAAGTTCACATATTGCATTCTATTCCCTGACATTTCAAGTGTTCCAGTATCTGATGTAGTTGATACTGCAACGTTGGTAACTGTATTTCCAGCATATACATTATTATTGAATACACCCCGAACATCTCCTGATAAGTATCCACCCCAGGTTCCCAGGAATGTATTATTTTTGAATCCTGCGCCATCTATACGAGACGCTGTATTTGAGGGGGTAATCGAACAATTTTCAAAAAGCGAATAATTGCAAAAGCATTGCGCATTTGGTACGGTAACACTGCACCCCGAGTGGTTAATGTAATATGTATTACTAGAAACTATCGTCACTGATGTACCATAAATATATGTTTTACTCAAAACGTTGTTATCCGAGAAATTGGCATTGATAACGTCCACGAATATATGTTTTAACGCACGGTAGGAAAATGCACGTGTATTTAAATTCCAAGTAAACTTACCATTTGAAAAAATATAAATCGGGGCTTCGTTGCCAGTCAGCAGTGAAGTACTACCTGACTCACTTACATTAGATGTGAGTACGAAAATCCCAGACTTCCCAGCAGCAACGGCAGCACCTACGTTGGTATACACTTCGCTTGTACCTATCAGTGTTGGTAGGCTACTCGCTAAGCTGCTTTTAGTGAACGCAACCATATCGGCAGCATCCAAAGACCAGTTATCGCCGGGTGCACCACTTGCACCTTGTATAGGCCATATTTCTGTACCGGTTATTCCACCGGGTTTTTTAGCCCAAAAATTAAATTTCTCTCCTGCCATTTTCTCTATGCCATTAAGTAATAAATACCATCAGTAGATTTGTAATAAATTCCATCGGTAGAGATGTAATCCCCACCCTCACCAAATTCAACCTCGCTTTGTATTGCCACCGGTTTGTGATTTGTACGAATAAAAGTGTTCAACACATCACGATCAACCGTAGTACCTGAATACTGGTATGCTGTACTCTCTTGTATGTTTGCTGATAGGTCAAGTAATGGATTTTCCCACAAAAAATCACCTACCGCCTCCAACGTACCAGCGTTTTGAAGTACTACATCTAAAAGTGTTTGTCCGGGTAAAGCACGATTCATTTCTTTCTCTTTGTGTTAACATCCACGCTAAGCGTACCATTGGTAGTGAGTGCAATATTAAGATTTTCTACTTCTAAGTCATCGTTTTTCATATTTTTTCTAACTATGGCCGTTAATGCCAT
>JFJP01028056.1_pt1 | contig 19645 bp, 23 predicted proteins | sample 431651 | NCBI WGS metagenome assembly JFJP01 (sample SAMN02602958, study PRJNA72255) | Microbial mat metagenome, whole genome shotgun sequencing project. | biome: fresh water; feature: sink hole; material: water; isolation source: purple microbial (photo- and chemosynthetic) mats found in...
ATTTTTGTTTTGAGCATCTTCATTTTGTCTTTTTGAAGCATTGGAAGAGCTGTTTGATTGATTTTTGTTTTGAGCATCTTCATTTTGTCTTGAATTGTTGGACTCATTAGAATTGAAGCATTTACCTTTATAAATGATGGTAAGGTTTTGGCAGTTAGCCTCACATTCGTTTGGAATCGTAATCATGCTATCATTGCCTGTCCTTGTACAAACTGGGTTAAAAATCCTCCCACATATGCAGGATTTAGGCTCAACTTGTTGAGGAAGTAGCACTAGAGCACAGCAAAGAAAAAAAAAAAAGTTTAGACCTTGATTCATCTTTAAAAATGGTTTATTGTTTGATGTTGGATGTTTTTGTTTTCTTAGATTAGTCTTTGAAAAATTTAAAAGATGTAAAATTTAATTTATTTTTATAGCCTTCATCCCAACTCATGACGAAATATTTTTATGATATCATCTTAATAAGATTAGATATAATTAAAGAAGTTTTTTGGGTTTGAAAAAAAATTTATAATTTTTTTTATACTTTGAATTTAAAAATCAATTTTAGAAAGGATTATTAAATCATCTTTTTTTTCTTTTTCCCTAATTGATTTGGTATAGGAAGTTTTTAAAAAAGGATTCTTTGTTTTTTGTCTAGAAAATTTTAGTTTTCCTTAGATCGATTATTCTGACTTTTAAAAAATTCATTTTAATTTTTAAAAATTTATTTCAAGGAAAAACTCAAAGAAAATTTTTATTTTTTTTTAAAAACCACTTTTATTATTTATCATTTTAAAATATTTTGAAAAAATATATTCTGAATTATGAAAAAAACTTTCAAAAATTATTAATCCCTTTTTAAAAATTTTAATTTTTTAAAAAAAAAGTTTCTTCTTTAATAAAACTTAAATTCGGAATTTTTAAAAAATTAAACCTCATATACAAAATCAAATTTTCAATGTTTTCCAATAATATTTCAAAATCCAAGCAAGACTTACTCGACCTTCAATCTTCTCAACGTCAAATAGTGAAGAAACTTCTCAATCTGAATAAAAATCAGAATAATTTATCCGAAGAAGAGAACAACTGTGTTTGGAAAATCATTGTTTTTGACAAATTTTGTCAGGATATTCTTTCAACATTATTTAAGGTTTTCCAACAAAAACTTCAATGAATAAACTTAATTTTTATTAAAGGTAGGTCATTTAAGAGATGAAAATGTAACCTTGCATTTGAATATAAATAATTTAAGAGAAAAAGTTCATGGAGTTATCACAATATATTTTATTCAGCCAACAGAGGAAAATTTGAAGAAATTGAATGAAGATTTTGGGAAAGATTTATATGATGCTATTTACATAAATTTCTCTACATTTGTAAGCATTGAATATTTAAATGATTTGGCCAAAATTGCTGCTCGAAACAATGTCGTTTACAAAATAATTCAAATTTATCAACATAATTTGAACTTTGTTTCATTGAATAAAGAGTTTTTTACTCTCAATATTTCCAATATTTATGAGAAATTAAATAAGCCCAATCGAGATAATTCAAAATTATTTGACTCTATTTCAGAATCACTGTTCTCAGTTTTTAGATGCATGAAAATGATTCCAAGCATTATGCATCAAAGTGGCATGGGAGTTGAACTTAAAACAAGATTAGAAGTAATAATAAGAATTCATTTTGAATATTTATTGATTTTCTAGAAATTTTTCATTGATTATAAACATAGCAAAGAGTTCGAAGATGAAAACAGCGAAAATAATCATTTTTTAAATAATAATCAACCATTGTTGATCATACTTGAAAGAAACCGTGACTTTTCATGTCCACTATTACATCCCTGGCATTATGGAGCTTTGATTCATGATTTGCTTGAGATTCAAAACAATAAAGTTGAAATAAATAATGAAATTACAAATAACATCAGTACATTATCATCCATTTTGTGAAAAAAATAAATTATTTATTAATTTTAAAAAAATAATTGAATATTTTGAATTGCTATTTATTTTTCAATTAGAAACAGAATATGATTTAGACAATCAGCATGATAAATTCTGGGCTGAAAAAATAAATGTTCCGTTCCCTTATGTTTCCGATGATATTGATAAAGAATTGAATGATTGGAAAAATGATTATGAGTCTATGGGCCATAAAAAAATAAACAAAGATGTAAAAAATAATAGAAATTCTTGTTAAAAATTGAAATTTTTCAACAAAAGTCTAATAATATTTCGAGTAGCCTTGCAAGTGCTCTTGATATGGTTCCTGAAATGACTGAGAAAAAAAGGAGAATTGATTTGCATACAAACATTGCCACACATCTTTTAACTGAGGTCAAAAATAGACAGCTTGATAAATATTTTGAATTGGGAAGTGCTATGTTGTTAAATAAACATTTATCTCATCAAGTTCCTTTTAAATATAATAAAATAAAAATAAAAATAATTTTAAATCAAATTTAAGGAAAAACAATTGTTTTTGGCATTAATGCAAACAAAATCTTGTGAGTTAGAAGATAAAATTCGTTTGCTCTTATTGTATTATTTATGCATTGGTATTTTTTATTCTTGAAACTTTTTTAAAACAATTCTTAGATTCATTGGATCTCAATGAATGTCAAAAAATTGAAAATAGCCTACAAATCAACAATCCAATTTATAGAAGAGCTTTAAATTATATGAAAAATCAAAAAGTAAAAAAATAAAATAAATATTTCTATTTTTTTTTTTTTAGAATATTGTTTTTCCAAATAAAATTGAAAATCCAGAGGATAGCAATCTTATTAACCCTGAAAACAGTTTAGGTTTAAGTTTTTTGAAAGGTTTAGCTGATAAAGTCAAAAATCATGGAAAAGGCTTTCTTAAAAATGTCCAAAGTGCCATTCTTGCCGAAACTGTTTTAATAATAAAAAAATTTTTAACATAAATTTTTTTTTTCAGAACTTCCCAATACCCAGATTGATTGAAAATATTTTGGAGAATAAAATAAATCCTTTTGCTGAAGGATTTTTATATTGGGATCCAATGACTCTGAATAACAAATATAAAGAAAATACAAAAATTAATAAAGTATTTTCTGATGTTTTTGTGTTCATCGTTGACGGAGGATGCTATAATGAATATCAGAATTTTTGCGAAGTTTCGAAAAGATTGAACAAAAAAGTAAATAAAAATAGAGAAAAAATAGATTTTTATTGTAAAACCTTAGATTTATTATGGAAGCTCTTATATTTATAATGCAAGGGGACTTATAAAAGATTTTGGGGCTTGCGGAGAAGAATTCTAAAAGAATTAATAAAAAATTTCTAATTTCTAATAATAATTTGAATTGATTTTATTGAGAAATAATTGTGATTTAAACTGATAGTCTTTTGCAATTTTCAAAAAAATTCTAAAAAAACCAAAAATTCAACATTTTTCCAAATTAAAATTTTTTAAAAAATGGAAAATTATAATGGATCAGATCCATATCAAGAAAAAATTCAATCATACCAAGAAGTTGATCCTCCTCATTTAAATAAAGAATTCCTTCCTATAAAAGAAGAGCCCGAAGAGAAACTTGAATTTTATGGTGAAGATCTCGGAAATTATATTGATAAACTCAACTCAAATATTGAAAGATTAAAACAAACTTTTGAAAATGAAGATGATTTACAAGAAAACCATAAAAAAAACCTTCTGTCTATGACATCAACTTCAGAATATTTCGATGCAAAACAATTGGAAATATACAATAAATTCAAAATAAATCCAAATATCAATTATTTGAAAGGTACAATTCATAATAGAGCGATTAGTCTCGACCCACAAAACGTGTTTCGTGCAAAACCCACTGTTGAATTGATTGAAGAAGAAAGTCCACAACAAAGACAATCTTATCTGGAAATAAATGAGAAATTAGAAGAGGATTATCCACAAAGAATAAATGAATTAGAAAAGCAAAATAAAGAAATAAAAGAATTTTTAGCAAAAACTGAAAAAGAAAGGGTTAAATTGCAGGAAGAAATAAATAAACTAATGGTTGATCAGAAAAACAACCATGAATTGTTATCGAATTTCTTCAAAGAAAATGAGAAAATGGAGATGTTTAAAAAAAAATTGGAGAAAGAAAACTTGATTGTTGAGAATGAAAGAAAAGAATTGCAAAAAATGATTGAATTAAAGTTCGAAGAATTTCAGAGAAGGGAAAAAGAATTTGATGAATTATTGAAATTAAAAATTCACCCTAATTTGTTTGATAATCGAGATAGATGCCCATGCATCATTTTCTAATCCATTATTTACAAATTTTTTTTTTTTTGTATTGTAAAAATAAAAAACATTTTTAATTAAAAAATAAAATAAACAATTTTACTAATGCAAGAAACAACAAAAAAATAATTTACTTTAAAACCTCAATTTTTATTTTTCTCAGAGTGTGTGTACTAACTATTCTTTGATGAATATTAATATTTTTTTAAAAAAAACATTCTTACAAATGTTTCTATTTGATTTTTATAATGAAAATTATTTTAGTTTTATAAACTTAATCTTATTTTAAATTTTTTCTCATAATGGTTGACAAAAAACAAAAGTATTTTCCCGAAAACTATACAATTTGAATTTTTATGTTTTTTTTTTAGAAAAAAACGATCAGAATCCAAATCTTCATCAAGTAGTAACTCTCGATCTCGCTCAAAATCTAGATCTAGAAATTCTGGCAAAAGAAAATCTTATAAAGAAAAAAGCAAAAAAACTAGAAAAAATTCACGATCCTCTTCTTCCCATTCAAAAAAGCATTCCTATTCCAAATCAAGCCGTTCTCGGGAAAGATCAAATGAAAAAAAGAAAGACAGAAATTACAAAAAATCCAAAAAGTATAAAAATTATCATCAAATTTTTTTAAATTTTTTGATTTTCAAAGTTTTGAAGAAGAATCAAATGAAAAAAATTTAAAAAAACAAGAGAATGAGCCAAGGAGATACAAATCTCAAATGGAAGAGAGCAATTGCGTTTTTTTTATCAACAAATAAATTAAAATTTAATTTATTCATTTAGTTAATCATTCAAAACATCGATGAAAATATTCCACAAGATGTGGTATTAATTATTTTTCTTTTATTTTTCTTGAATCTATTTATTTTTTGGTAGATTGATCAACATTTAAGAGAAATCGCCATCAATTGTCAAACTTCAATGCCTGATGAAATCAAGCTAATTTCAGCTCTCGGAACTGCTTATGCAGTTTTTCCTTCGAAAGAATCAGCAAAAAAAATTTTATATGCAAGCTTTTTAAAAATTATTTCTTTTAATTTTTTTAAAATTTTTTAGAAATTAGAAGGAAATATTGAAATAGCTCAATTAAAGTTTCCGATAGAATTTTATCCTTCAAGCATCGCCAAAAGCAAGACTGCTCCTCAAATGATTAATAAAGATGTGAATTTGGTTCAGGATTGGATTTGTGACAAAGTAACACTATTCTAATAATAATTCATAATTGTTTATATAAAACCCCTTCTCAGAAAAAATCAAATTTTATCTTAAAAATTAGTGCGATTACAAAAATTTCGCCAGGAGAGTAAAATGTTATAAATGTGATAACCCCCGCAATCAAAACTGTCGAGTTGTATATAACAGCGCATGTATAATTCGACCAACTCTTGCAACAATGCATATGCAACCTCCCCCTGTATTATTAAGATAAGCTTTGACTAAAAATTTATCAAATAGACATCTATCGATACTGCTGTTGGAGCTAATACCAGTTTGATGGTTCGGGGTAATATTTTGTTTGAAATTAGTGAAACTATGGTAAATTTTATTTGTTTTTGAAAAAAATTAATTTTGATGAAATATTTCAAAAAAAATAATTTCAAGCTACTCGATATTTTTACAAAAATGGCGCCTGTCAAAGATATAAGAATGGTAAAAAATAAAAATACTGGTCAAATGAGAGATTTCGCTTTTATTGAATTCTATACGATTGATGTTTTTATTTTTATTTTTGTTTTGATATCAGAGGTAAACTTGCATTTTGACTCGTTTAGGAAGCTGAAGCTGTTTTAAAAATTACCCAATCACCTGATTTCAAAATAAATGGTCAAAGTGTTACTGTTGCCTTTTCTAAATCCAGAAAAAGAGATGTTTCATATGAGAATTTTCCTTATAATTGTCGCTCTTATTAACAATAAATTAATAATTCTTAGGAAGAATACAGTTTGCCACCTGCTTCAATTCCAAATGCGATCGGTTCTTCTATAAATTCTTCGAATATGAATTATTATTATGATGAAACTACGGGTTATTATTATCAAAACAATATGTCACAACAGCCTTTTTACAAGTTAATTATGAATTTACTCTCTAAATTTATTTGAATTTAAGCTATAATAATTCTTATGATTATTATAATAATATGTATTACGGAAATAATCCTCCTGCATCTGAGCAATATGGTGCACAAGATTTGAACGTTAATCCCAATAATCTTTACAATGCTTCCTATAATCAACAAACATTCCCATCTACCAATGCTGCTAGTGATCAATTTTATTCAAATTTCAATCAAAGTGCAAATTATAATAAATTTAATACTCATAACATTTTTAATAAAATAGAACCTTCGAAAATTTCGAGCGTTTATTCAAATATTAAAAGTCTTTTTAAAAATTGAGATAATTTATTAATAATTTTATTTTAATAAGGTGAAGGAAATATCAATGAAAATAATAAAAAGAAAGATAAAACTCCGGGGGCAAGCCTCTCTAAAAAATCAACCGAAATCGAAATAAAAACAACCATTGATAATAATAATACCAATCTTCCACCACACAAAGGCAGCATTGACAAGGAGGATGAAATTTTGAAAAAACAAGACAAGATTAATAAAACCGAAAAACCATTAAACACAACTTCAAATAACACCACCAGTGATGAGAAAAATAGAAGAAAACAAGTCGAAATTGAATTGAAAAAATGGGAAAGAGAACAAGTTTTGATCATTTATTCAATTTATATTTTTAAATTTTATTGGATATTTTAAAAAAATTAAGCAAAAATTAAGCAATTTACAGAATAATCCAAATTCAATTCAATTTGAAATAAAGACTTCTGAGATTATTGAAGAAAAAAATCAAAACAATTTAAAAACAGGAGACGTGGCTGAAAAAGAAATTGAAAATGATAAAGAAAAAGAAAAAGAGAAAATAAATATTATTAATTCAAACAAAAATCAAAAGATTGTCTTTACGTTCAATTCAAAGGAAAAACCAGCAGAAAGCCCTGCAAATCCCAAGGCAGTTTTATTTGTTTGTCTGCTTTGCAAAAGAAAGTTCGAGAATGAAGATAAATTGAGAAAACATGAGATGTTTTCTGAATTACACAAAGTAAAATTTCTAAATGGATTGTGTTTTTTTTCTTATTTATAAATTTAAAGTCAATGCAAAACAAAATGAAAGAAGTCCTATAAAATTCTGAAGAAATTCAAATTCAAATCTAAAATAAAATAAAATTCTTTAATTTATGATGGATTAATTTAAAATTAGACTCTCAAATAAAAATAAAACAAAAAAACCTAAAAAAATATTAAATTTTTTATTTAAAAAAAAAATGAAGTTTATTTTCTTCATCATCACTCTCTTAATATTACAACTTCGGATCAATAAGGCAGATTCCATATTAATCCAGAGATATTTATGACTTCAACTCACCAACTACCCCCAAAGGCATTATATTAAAGAATCATTACATCCAACAATTTTTTTTAAATAAATGGCTTCTTCAACAAATTTTTTTTTTTCTTCCTCATTTTTATTTTTTTTGGATTTTTTTTTATTAACAAAGGAGTTTTTATAATGAAATATTTAAGGAAATTTATATGAAAAAAAAATATTGCAATTTAAAATTTAAATTTCTTTTCACGTTTTTCTTTCAAAGAAAAAAATTCACTTTTTCTCTCTCAATTTACTTCTTTTTTAAACTCAGGAGTTTTGTTATTTTTTTTTTCAGACTCTTCACCCTTATTTTTAATTTTTTCATCTATCGATTCTTCATTATCATCATTAAAATTGCTAATATTCTTCTGATTAACTTCAGGTAAACCCGCCTTTCTTCTAAAATTGAAGAATTCAGGCCTAATTTTCAGCTTCAAATCATCAGATTTATTCTCTTTTTTTGCTATTTTATTCCTTCCCACCAATTCATTATCATCAAAATCGATTCTTTTTAGCATTCTTGGGTTTGTCATTAGCTTTTGCTTGAAATCCATATAGTTTTTATGTGGAGATTCCAAAGATTCTCCAAAAGCATACAAGGTTTTTGTCAAAGGGGTCATTAAAGTAGAAGAATATTTCCTGTTGTTGACACTCATTGGCATATTATAGGGAGAATTCAAGGTTTCTCTCAACGGTGATTGAATCGAAAAAATTGGAACCATAGGCTTTTTATATTCAGATTTTGGATATTGGTGTCTTGGACTGAAAGGACTCAAATGATGTTGACTATTTTGAGTGTTTTTCAATGATTTTATGTAGTTTCTTACAGCTGGAATGAAAATTTCGTTGTAAAACTTTATTATGTCCCCTTGTTCTTTGTTATTTAACTCAATTTTACGAGAAAATTCAACCTGATTTTTTATGTGCGTGAAATTTTTATATCTAATTTAAAAAAAATAAGAAAAATTAAAAAATTTAATAAATTAAAAAAACTTTATAAATTCGAACAAATTTTTAAATACTTTTGTAAGATGTCATCGAAATTTAATTTGATTTTATCAGATTTGCAAATCGCATAAACACTGCATATAATCAAATGATTGATATTCCTATTAATCAATAATCTTGTCTCATTGCTTAAAATAAAAGTGATAGTCTGCCATACATTCTCTGTGATATTATCGTTTAAATTCAACATCTCACATATGTCAAGTATTTGTGAGGCTGTGTAATAAATAACTTTCTTAAAAAAGACTTCTTCTGAGCGATTCAAAAAAATTTCGGTTTTGATTAAACATTTTGTATTTTGAGCAGATTCAATTTTTTCTTGTTTAATTGATTCAGCTTTTGATTTATCCTCAAAGTTCTTTATTAATTTATCCATTGAAGAGCCAGATTTCCAGGCATAACCAAAAATTATCATTTTTTCTATGATCAGAAAATGTTCTTTTAGTGTTGTGGGCATCTTCTTGTCAAATTTCACAAAACTATTTATCATTTTCCAAAAGTCAAAAGGTTGGATTTGGGCGTAAATGAAGAGATTCTGCAAATCAAGCTCTTTGTTATTAATAAAGAAAATCGTTTCTATGCAAATCGCCGTCAAAGAACGATGAAAATCCACGTTTCTCACGAATTCATAATATTCAAGAGAAGTTAAATTTTTGTCATCCAGTTTTTTTTCTTCTATTCTAATCATTTCATCCAAAACTCTGAAAAAAGATTTATTTTTAATAAATATTCATTTTTTTTATAATTTTAATTAAACCTTAAGTAAAGAAAAAAAATTTGGTGAATTTTTTCTGGTGTATTTTCAACTTTTTCTAAAAAAAAATTTAAAATTTATAAAGGATTCTTTTATTTTACTGATTATTTCTTCGACAGTGAAGAACATTTTAGTTTTCAAATCTTTCTCTTTCTCAAACAAATCTATATATTTCTGTAAATGAGGGATGAAATGTTCTTGTTCCTTTAAAAAAATATGTTTTTAATAAATTGAAAAAAAAATTAAATTAGAAACCTTGTTGGGTTTAACTTTTTTGATGCATTCACAAAGCCAATTATACATTTCAATTTGTTGTGTCATAGGGGTTTGAGCAGGGTTATTATCAAAACTAGTAAATGATGGTGATTCAGGATATTTTTTATTTCTCTTCAAAAAAAAAAAAAAAAAGTTAAAATTTTTCATTAAAAAAATCAAAATTTACGAGATCAGAAAGAGTTGAATGAATAGAAAAATCATTGTTAGCTGCTGTATCAAAGTTCAAATTTCTTAAAAAAGTTGTTTTTTGTATTTCGGATGAATTGTTATTGAAATTATGATCAATTGAAGATGCAATGTTTTGAGGCATTGGAGTGAATGGAGTGATTTTTGTTACTGTTTGAAGAGATCTTTCAGAAAGGAAGAAGCGTTCATCAATATTATCGAACCCAATGCTTTTCTGATAAAATTGATCTAATTTATTATGATTATACATAATATATTCCTCTTGAAAAACTCCTAAATTTTTTGTGTCTTCTCTCGAAACCACAATATTTTCTTGTCTAGATAACTAAGAAAAACATTCATAAAGTAATACTTTTTATAAATTACCCAATGTAATTGTTCTTTGAATTGTTTATCATAAAAATCGTAAAATACGTCTATATGCTTGATTTTCATTTCTTGACATAATCCTTCAATCAATTTCTGATTATCAATTTTCCCTTGAGGATCTAAGAGAGAATCATTGAGAACTGCTTTGATGTAAAACTTTTCAGGCAATGTGCTAAGCAATTCATAGAGAACTGAAAGCAAAAGACAGGCGTTTGGACCTACATCCTTTGAATTGACATCAAATAGCAGATCTTAAATAAAATTAATTTTTTGTTTTAAAAGAAGTTAAAAATACTTTGAAGCACAATAAAGAGCAACCAGCTCATTTCCTTGCTTTTTTTCAAATAATCATCTTCACATCTTGTGCTGAAATCTCTCTCATCACTAATAAATTAATTGATATTAAATTACGGTAATTTAAACAGATAAAAAGAGTTTTTAATGATAGCATTATATGGATTTTTCTTTACTTATTTTGGATCAAAAAGCTATTCAAAATTTCTGTGAATTTGCAATGGAATAAATGTATGAATACAAACCGTTTAATGGAATCTTTAATGAGGGTTTGTATTTCTGGATCAAGTTTTATCGAATTTATGACTTGCTTCAATTGAAAGAGATATTCTTTGATGCTAAATTTTTCTTCAACACTAAAGAAACTTTCTTAATAAAAAAATTCAATAATAAATTTAAGTTTTACCTATGTTCCATTGAAACTTTTATGATTTGATTTATCGAAATACCAACTCCTCTAATAAATTTTCCTTCTAAAGTCTTCATTATTTGTGATTTGGCTGCTATTAGAATGCAACACGCAAGAACTGTTTTGAAATTAAATGAGAGTTCCTTCTACAAAAAGTTAAAAATTTAAAATAAAGTTAAAACTTGGTAGTACTTGATTTTGCTTATAATTCAAGAAATATTGTAAAGATTTTTCTTTGGTCTTCTCATCTAAATTCAGGGAATTGGATATTTTGGTGAAATAAATTTTTTCGTGACTTTCAAAATCGTTGTCAGCCATTTTTTCTGAAAACTTAAACCGCGAAAAATGCGCAAAATATATAATTTTTAATTTTTAATTTTTAGCTTTTTCCCAATTAAATTTTTTTTTAATTTTTCGATTTGTGTTTTGAAAAAACGCATAGTAAAAAAAAAACAATAATATTTTTTTTTTTATTTGTTCGAAGTAATTCCAATTTTTTTTAATTTATTAAAATAAAAATATGAGAAATACAATATACACATTTTCACCGATAAGTATAAATAACTTTACTTTTACCCTATAAAATAAAAAAGAAAAATAATTTTTTCCTTGATATTTAATGATAATTATATATCAAAATTTCAGTTACTTCCTTTTAAAAATTTTGTCTAATTCTCTCATTATCAGTCCCATTGTTCTTTTGCCAATATATTCTCTTAAATCATCATTTCCCACTATTTCGTTTTTAAAAAAATTACTGGACATAATAATTTTTTATTATAAAAACCTTCATTCTCCCTCTCTTCTAAATCATCAGTTAAAATGAATGAATTCGGACATTTTGCAACCAAACTATTATTGACAGACATGTTCATAAACGACGAGTTTTGTGAATTATCCCCACTTTTATTCAAATCTGGCACTCTTAACAAATCTGACGAAATATCTGCAAAATTCAAATGTGAAGAACTGTTTATTTTTGGCACTTTTGTGTTATCTGATTTTCTTTGTGGATTATTTTTGATATTTAAAAACGAATCCCCACTTTCATTATGGTTGGGTTTGGGATGATGATCAAAAGGCTTGAAAACACTAGGATTTTTGGCATCCACGCCTTTTTGAGTATTATCATGTTCATTAGGTTTTTTTTTAAAATCAATTTTAAGGGGCATTATCCAATCCCAAACATTATCCAATTTAAAATTGTTCGTGTTAGCAATTTTCAAAATCAATCCTTTCAAGAAAATATAATCAGGATTTTGTTTAAATGATAAATTTTTGACATAATTCAGAAATTTTACGAATTCTTCAGGCATATCTTTGCAAATTTCCTCAGAACTTAATTTGACTTTCATTTCTCCAACTTTTTTTGTTTTTTCATTTTCTGTCACTTTCAAATTTTGCCAGGGTAAATTTCCTTTGTATAAGAAAACCAAAACATAAATTAATGATTCTAAGTCATCCTTCCTTGAAATTTCAATACCACTATGAGCAGAAATACTGGCATATCGCGTAGTGCCTATAAATGATTTTTTATCCCGATAAGGAATATGTGTCCCATTGCTATCTTTATAAACTTTTGAGATACCAAAATCAACCAAATAGGTTTGATCATGCTTATCTCCTTTTCCCATCAAAATATTTTCTGGCTTCAAATCTCGATGTACTACCCCTTTATTATGCACTGACTCTATAATACCAACTAATTGCTCGGCTAGCATGACTACTGTTTTCAAAGAAAATCTTTTAAAGATTTTTAAATAAGAGGTAAGATCCTTCCCCAACAAAGAAATCACCATTACATCAACTTTATTCTTCGTACCTGCCCAATATAATTTTGGGACTCCTTTTAAATCATGTAAAATTGAAAGAATTGATGCTTCTTTTAAAACGGATTTCATATCATCATTGCCTTCAGTCTTCTCTACTTTGATAGCCACTGGTTCATTAGTCTTTAAATCAACTCCTAAATAAACTACTCCAAAGGAACCTGAACTGATTTTCTTTTTGGAAAGATAGGTTTCGTTATAGATGTTTTCAGTTGCATGAATCGCTTGCTTTTCATCAGTATGCATTGGGTTGAAGTGGAAGTTTTTTTTTGTCACAGGAATGTTAAACTAATTATTTTCTTTGATAATTTTTTAATTTAATATATGGAAGAATTTTTTAGAAACAAATAACATTATTGTTTGTGCTTGTTTAATTTATCAATTTTTCCTTTTTTTAGCAATTTTTATTTTTCGAGGAACAGAAAATTTTTGAAAAATAAAAAATTAAAAATTTGAACTTTTTTTGTTTTAATGAACTCTACACAAAACATGTGAGTCAAAATATTTTTAACGATAATCTATATTAATAATTATAAACTTTAATATATAATAAATGTTTTAACACTCTTCTTATTCAGTCTGAACAAAAAGTTTCACTCACATTTTACTGAAGCTTTAATTTGGAAACTTCATTGTAATTAATGTGAGAAAACTTCCTTCTGACTGCATTCAAGCTTCTCGGCCCTCCGACATTCTTTAATACTTTTAAGAAATCAGTTGAGCAACTCACCAAATCACTTTCACTATATAAAGTGCTCTCAATCATGATTTCAGGCCATTCATCAAACAATTTATTGAAATTCATTGTCAAATACATCGCACAAGAGGCAAGAAGGCTGGGATTATATTGTATGCAATTATATTCAAGAAGAGCCAATTCTAAGATGTATTTGGCTAAATTGAAAGATTTTGAATCGAAATTGCAGATGTATGCATATCGTTCTAAAAAACGATGAGATGATGTAGATGTCAGATCAAATTGTAAAGCACATAGGATATCACCTTCCATGCTTAGAATATCTTTCACTGAAAATACATAATCAGTGAGATGAGAGAATTCATTGAGTTCAGGAGCATAAACTTCTTCATATTTGCAGGCGATTAACAGAGCAGTCACTCCAACTAATTGCAATATTTTCCGAGAAATTTGTACTTTTCCTAAATATCTATCAACGACATTAACAGCCAGAAATAAGGTTTCTGGAAGCAATTTGAATTTCTGATGAACATCAACAAGCCAATCTATTAAAATAGCTCTCATATGTTCATTGATATCCCTTTGTGTGTTTTGAAGATAGTTTGAATTCGGCATGAATTTATCCTTTTTTTAAATCAAAATCATTTAATAAAAAGAGAACTTTTATTGAAAAAAACCTCATTTGATCTCAAATAGGAGAAAATGTCAGAAGCGTATTCTAAAACCATTTGTGGTTTATTTTGGAAATTTATCTGGTCATTTTGTGTTTGATAATTCTTAAAAGACTCTTTTTTGGCATTTTGAGGATTATGATGTTTTATGTTTTCATCTGAGCCTTGACTCTAATCAATTACTGTTAATTCTAGATAGTTTTATAAAGAAATTCTTACATTATTGTCTGAAAATTGAGTGGACTCTTGACTGGCTATTGAATATGTCGATTGATCTTCAGATTTTTTTTCATAATTGACAGCTTTAGCATTGTTACAAAGAGGAAAGTTTTGAGAATTATAGGAATTCTGAGAAAAATAGGTTAGATAAGTTTTTATTTCTTAAAAGAAAAAATAGGGGTTACGGAATAAAATGTGTTTTGGAACATTGGTGATTGATGGAAAATACTCTTCTTAGTTTTTTGAATATTTTTTTTTTAAATTTAAACCAAATTAATATTTAAAAAAAAATTTAAATTTTTCAATAAAACCTAAATTTAGATTTTTACTGGGTTTCTACCATTTCAAAGTCCTAATATTTCATTAAAATAGCAAAAAAATTCAGGAGTTGAAGAGACATGTTTGTTAGTCAGAAAAAATTATCGAAAAAGTCCGAATAAAAAAAAAGTTTTGGAAGAAAAAAAAATTTTTTTTTTTAAATTTAAATTTAAAAAAGCAAAGGAAATATTTAAAAAAATTTAAATTTTCATATACATAAAACTAAAATCTTTTTAAAAAATTGTTCTCATTGCAAGATTAATTTTAATTTACAAAACTCTTCAACTTTTTGAAATGATTTTTCTTTTAAAAAGTTTTTCTTCATTAAAACCCATTTTTTTTCTTTGTAAAAAACCTAATGAGTTTCGTTCTTAATTCTTTTTGAACACAAAATTTGCCATAAATTTGATAATTTTTTTGAACAAATTATTCTTTTTTTCTCATTTAAGGCCTCTGGTTTGAAAATCATAGCCTCATTCAAAGCATTTCTTTCTTTTGTTGTAATAAGCAGCATTGCATTGCAATAATTTGCAATGGTGACAGGCACCAACCAAAAAAGAAACGGAAAATGAAAAACAATATTTACCAAGCTGAAAATAGGATATCCATAATATTTCAATCCAGGAATTTTCTTAATAGCTTCAACTGATCCAGCAATCACAAAAACAAAAGCCATCATAGTTAAACTTAAATAAACAAACGGGTGTTTTTTCCAAAGGAAAAACGCAATACACGCCAAGCCTAGAAAAACAAAAGTCCCAAAAAATATTTCAATTTCATCCTTATAAGCGAATTTAATCCCCTCATTTCTTTCAAATATAAGGCTTATTGTTACGAGAGAAAAAATGATTCTATAGATAATTAGCAGTGTTGTGAAGGTTAAAAAATATAAAAAATTCCCCCAATTTCGAACCCCAATACAATTTCCGACAAAAAAACAATGATGATCAAAACCTTTTACGCAATGATTGCATTCTCTGCAATGTGAAGACTTTGGTGGTCTCATTATTTTACAGGTTTTGCAATATCTTTCAAGATAAAAACGAATTCTATTGAACATTTGATCAGCATTTTTTTTTTGCTCTTCTTCAGATAATTCTAAATGACCTGGCTTTAGAATACCAGGATCAATGCAATGACAAATAATTAAGTGGTAAATGATCAAAATTGTTAGAATTATGTCAATAATCAATAGAACTGGTGAAACTTCAATCCAAAGGAAAATATCAACAAATACTAAAGAAAATAACTGGCTTGATATTATGATTATATAGGAGAAAATCACTGTTGCATAATCTGTTCTTTTCTGTTTGGAAGAAATCCTAGAAAAACAACAATTCTTCTTTGATTTTATCATTTTCTTAAGGAAAATTGCAATTTTAAGAAATAAATATTAAAAAAAATTGAATCAGAAAATTTTTAATTTTTTTCTATTTAAAAAGCCAAAAAAAAAACTTCAGAAGAATAGAAAAAATCAATGAGTTTGAATGAAAAATTAAACAAAATTTGGAATGAATACATCGATGAGCCTAAAAATATTGAAAAGCTTAAATCCGACTCCGAAGCTGTTGAATTGATCATTGAAGATCTTTTCACGATTTTCGATTCCAAAAAAAGCTCCTATTTTTCAAAAATTACAGAACTTCTGAATCTTTTTGTTCAAAATCTTGGAATCCCCTTTATGTTGTTGCTGAATAAAACTCCACTTTTGAAGTCCATTCTCGAAATTGCGAACAACACGATCAAAAAACTATCTTCCAATGAAAAAAAATCATTTATTGAAATTTGGAAGTATTTTCTCTCACGTTTTACTTTGGTTTCCTGTAAATTCAATGAAATCAATGACTTTTCTCAATTTTATGATTTGAATTTATTGATAAAAAACGAATATCCTGATGAAATTCCTCCAAAGGATAGCATAAAACTCACTGAATATGAGAGATTATTCCTTGAGATCCTTGAAAAAAACCTAAAAGCTGAACAAATTCTTAATAAAATAACAGCTTTTGACAAAAAAAGAGATTTTAAACTTCTTACTGATCAATTGCAAATTTTAAACACCATTGATCTTTCAGAGTTTTTTAATTTAGAGGCTTTTTCTCAGTTGGAAATATATTCCTTAATTTCTTTGGGGAAAAAAACAGAATCCCTGAAAGAAAAAATTCGGCTTTTTGATAAATCTTTTGAAAGTCTTTTATATGGTCAAGAAAAAACGCTTCACAATCAAGAATTTTACGAATATGATGCAGAATTTCCAATGAAAAACAATTTGCAAACCCATTTTCTTGATAGTTTGGACCATTTTTATAATCAATTCTCTAATATGCAAAAATTGGTATGTGGATTTTTGAATGCAAAAGGAGGAAGAATATATGTTGGTGTCATTGGTAACAGAATAAAAGGGTATAATTTAACAAAAAAAGAACAAGATGATATAAGACTACAAACTGATGAAACTTCAAGAGGATTTCATCCATTAGTTCAAGCAGAAGAGTTTAGAACTCATTTTTATCCAATTATTGATACACAAAGAAAATTCACAGGGAAATTTATTGTCAAAATTGTGATAAATCCAAATTTTAAAGAAGTTTATTTCACTCCAAAGCCCACACCATTTGTTTTTTTGAGGAAGGAAGATGGAAAAGAGGAGCTTTGCAATGAGAAGCAGTGGCAAACACTATATTTAAACAAAAAACAAATGGACAAGAATGCTATCGAAAAGATTGAAGATCCATTGCCAATTGATGAAGGAGAAATTATCATGATAAATCAGAAAAAACCAATTTATAATCATCAATATTTTGACCCAACTATAGAAAAGGAACAACGTTTGTTGAATAAGCATTTTTATGAAAAAGATTTAGAAAAGAAGCTAAAAGACACAATTAATTTCAAAGAGCATGATAGCAAAAAAAATAAGGGAATAAATATACTAAATGATTATAAAGAGAATAATGTCAAGAAATACAATGATAATTTATTGCATAATGTCCTTGTTTTTAAATATAACCACAAAATATCAGAAAAAAGTTTTTTGGATTCAACAAGAGCTATTGCAGAGCATTTGAATGAAGTTTATGGGGATCTGCCAAAATTTATGATCAGAAGAAAGGAAAAAAGATCTTTTTTTATTGAAAGATCCAAAGAAATCAATGAGGAAGATTTAAGGATAATAAGAAAAATTTATGCTGAAGGTGATTGCAGTGATCTTGAATTTAATTTTGCAAATGAAGAAAATTATCAGAAATATAAAGATTATCTAATAAGTCAATGATCACAGAGACTAAGGAAGAAATTAATCTATCTATCTCTTTCTTTTTTTTATTTAAAGATTGAATTAATAGTAGAAATTATGATGTTTTGACATCCTATGCATTTTTTTAGGGGTGGGCTCTTATTTTCTTCATTTTTAATAAATGTCATGATTTTAGGTTTGATTTCAATTATTAAATTTTAAAAAAATAAGCTAAATTTGTTAAAAAATAAAGAAAACCATTTTCGATTTTATCCATTTCATCTTGGTCAAAAAAATTAAAAGCTTCCACCACATTATCCTCATTCAAAACGCTCATATCCATAATATAAACTGAATTTTCCTGTGAAAATTTCGCGGCTTCCACCAACGTTATTTCTCCTTCAGCACTTAAATCTTTTTTGTTTCCTAATACTGCTATGCATATATCCGATCTTCCAAATCTTTTGCATCTTTTATCCAATGAGGTAAAGCATTGAATTTATCAGCACTATTTTTCACAAAGAATTAAAACAACATCTGATAATGCAATTCTAACAATTCTTTTTCAAAAAACAATTTAAATTCCAAGAATTTTGTCAGCAATTCAACCAAAAGCACTAATACCACTACAAATGCCAACAGAGAAAAACAATATGCATTTGGAAGGATTTTGGTTTATTTCATTGAAATTCTAAAGATTAATTTTTTTTTCACTGTATTTGTAATTTTCAATACATAAATTATGAAAAAAAATTAAAATTTTATTTCTGAAATAATTTTTTAAAAATTATTATGAATCGATTCCTAAAAAACAAATCATATTAAGAGGGAAATAGGATCCAACATTCCTTGAGAGGAATAAAAAAGTTTTTCGCAATTTTATATAAAAAAAATTATAAATTTTTTTCACACCCAAAATACTTCTTAAATTATAATTCAAATAATTAAGATGAGATCATAAAAATAATACCTCATGAGTTGGGATAAAAACTTTAAAAGGCAAATGAAATTTTACATTTTTTAAAAACTATCTAAAAAAACAAAACATTTACCATTTTAGATTTATGTTAAAGATGAATCAAAGTCTAAACTTTCTTTTTTTTCTTTGCTGTGTGTTAATGTTACTTCCTCAACAAGTTGAGCCTAAATCCTGTATATGTGGGAGTATTTTTAACCCAGTTTGTACAAGGAAGGATAATAATAGCATGATTACGATTCCAAACGAATGTGAGGCTAACTGCCAAAACCTTACCATCATTTATAAAGGTAAATGTTCGAATTCTTTTGAGTCCAACAATTCAAGTCAAATTGAAGATGCTCAAAACAAAAATCAATCAAACAGCTCTTCATCGAACAATTCTAATGCTTCAAAAAGACAAAATGAAGATGCTCAAAACAAAAATCAATCAGACCGCTTTTTGTTAAAAATTCATATGGCTTCAGAGAAAAAAAAATTTTTTGGAAAAATTTATGAACATTTCACTAATAATTAAAAGTTTAATTTTTTTAAAAAAATAGAGAAACTTTTTTTTCTTACCAAAGAATTTTGAGAATTTTGAAATTTAGCAAAAAAAATTAATTTTAAAATTAAAAAAAAGAAAGAAAAGAAAAAAAAATCCCAAAATTCAAAACAAATAATTAAGGAAAAATAAATTTCAAGTTCCCTCCAAAAAAGAGTAATAAAACAGCACAGCCTTCC
>JFJP01006268.1_pt1 | contig 19644 bp, 21 predicted proteins | sample 431651 | NCBI WGS metagenome assembly JFJP01 (sample SAMN02602958, study PRJNA72255) | Microbial mat metagenome, whole genome shotgun sequencing project. | biome: fresh water; feature: sink hole; material: water; isolation source: purple microbial (photo- and chemosynthetic) mats found in...
AGATGGGCTCCACACCCATGGTTTTGAACCAGGGCGCGCCCCACAGGGCGGCCGCAATCATGCAGAGGTTCAGCAGCACCGGCGTGGCGGCGGGCACGGCAAAACGCTTCCACGTGTTCAGAATGCCGGCTGCCAACGCCACCAGCGACATGAAGCCGATGTACGGGAACATCCAGCGCGTCATGACCACCGCAGCATCAAAGCCTTCAGGGCTTTGTTTCAGGCCGCTGGCCATGGCCCACACCAGCCATGGTGCGGCCAGCACGCCCGCCACGCAGGTGGCGGTCAGCGCCCAGGCCAGCACGGTGGCAATCTGGTCGATCAGCACCTTGGTGGCATCGTCGCCCTCTTTTTGCCTGAGGCCAGCCAACACGGGCACAAACGCCTGGCTGAAAGCGCCCTCGGCAAACAGGCGACGGAACATGTTCGGAATTCGAAACGCCACGTTGAATGCATCGGTCAGCGGGCTGGCCCCGAACACAGCCCGGTGATGCGCGAGGCCAGGGTGAGCAGTGAAATAACGGAGGCGGCTTTGAACAGGTTCACAGCAGGCAGTGTACGGGAGGGTGAACAGTTATAATCGCGGGCTTTGCTGGCAACATCCCAAACCATCTAGGACACTGAAACATGGCAACCAAGCCCAAGAAAAAGAACCCCCGTCTGGCATCCGGCCGCAAACGCGCCCGCCAGGACGTGAAACTGAACGCCGCCAACACCTCGCTGCGTTCCAAGTACCGCACGTTCGTGAAGAACGTTGAAAAAGCCCTGCTGACCGGCGACAAAGCCAAGGCCACCGAAGCCTTCGCCAAGATGCAATCCGTGGTAGACGCTGTGTCCGACAAGGGCATCTTCCACAAAAACAAGGCCGCTCGCGACAAGAGCCGTCTGAGCGCTCAGGTCAAAGCCCTGAACACCGCAGCCGCCGCTGCTTAAACAGGCACACCCGGCACACAGGCATTGTTGCCTGGTGCCACCCAGCCCGGTGTGTGCGGCAAAAGCCCCTCACACCGCCGTTTGAAACGGTGCGCTGCCAGCAAATAAAAGGAAAACCGCCCGGTGCAAACCGGGCGGTTTTTTCTTTGGGTCAACGGATTGATATAGCGTGGGATTCAGGCCTTGGCCGGGGGATCGGGCAGCAAACACGCCTCCACCACCTGCAGGTCGTTGTCACGGGCAAAGTTCATGCAGAAGTCCCAGGCCATGGGTTCAGCGTCGCGCATGTCGTGATGGACGATGACGCATTTGACAGACCCGAGGGTGGTGGGAATGCACCATGGCGAATAGCTCAGGTGACTGCCGGGCTTTGCGCCGCCTGGGCGAAAGGGACTCATGACGCCGGCCAGGCGCTCTGCCCAGTCGCTGGGTCTGAAAGTGCGGCCACTGTGCGTGACGCCCTGTATGAACACCTGCTTTGATGTGCTGGAGACCATGGGTGCTTGGCTCTCTGTTTTTGGAGTCGTTGTGACCGTCGGCTGGCAGGGGGATCGCCCGTTGCTGCACCGCACAAGTATTCTATCTTATATAAGACTTGAGCACCCGGCGCAGCGTCCGCAAGACCATGCAAACGGCTGTCACAAAAGCCAAGCAATCTCTGGGCCTAAAATTCGCGTTCAGCGGCTCAACACCACGTTGAGCCGTTTTATTTTTTGAGCCCCTTGACCCACTGACTGGAGTTTTGCCATGACCGCCGCGACCCCGATTGCCGCCGCTACGGGCGTCTGCCCCTGGCGCTCTCCCATGGCCGAGGCTGCCGAGTCTGGGACGTGAATGGCAAGGAGTACCTGGATGGGCTGGGCGGCATTGCCGTCAACACCCTGGGCCACGGCCACCCGCAGCTCGTGGCTGCCCTGCAAGACCAGGTTAGCAAACTCATCCACAGCAGCAACTACTACCACGTGACGCTGCAGGAAACCCTGGCGGCCAAACTGGTGGAGCTGTCGGGCATGACCAACGTGTTTTTCTGCTCCACCGGACTGGAAGCCAACGAGGCCGCCCTGAAGCTGGCGCGCAAGTTCGGCCACGACAAAGGCATTGACCGCCCTGAGGTTGTGGTGTTTGAAGGCGCGTTCCATGGCCGCAGCATTGCCACGCTGAGCGCCACGGCCAACCCCAAAATCCACGCGGGCTTTGGCCCGCTGGTCGAAGGCTTTGTGCGCGTGCCCCGCAACGACATTGCCACCGTGCGCAAACTGACCGAAGGCAATGCCAACATCACTGCGGTGTTCTTTGAAGCCATCCAAGGCGAAGGCGGCATCCACCCGATGACGGTGGAATTCATGCAGCAATTGCGTGCCCTGTGCGACGAACGCGACTGGTTGCTGATGATTGACGAAGTGCAGTGCGGCATTGGCCGCACCGGCAAGTGGTTTGCCCACCAGTGGGCGGGCATCGTCCCCGACGTGATGCCGCTGGCCAAGGGTCTGGGTTCGGGCGTGCCCATCGGCGCGGTGGTGGCAGGCCCCAAAGCCGCCAACATTTTCCAGCCTGGCAACCACGGCACCACGTTTGGCGGCAACCCGCTGGCCATGCGTGCGGGCGTGGAAACCCTGCGCATCATGGAAGAAACCGACCTGATGGCCCACGCTGCCAAAGTGGGCACGCACCTGAAAACCGCCCTGGCCACCCAACTGCTGGGCGTGCAAGGTGTGAAAGACGTGCGCGGCCAGGGCCTGATGCTGGGCGTGGAGCTGGACCGCCCCTGTGGCGTGCTGTTGCAACGCTGTGCCGATGCGGGGCTGATGCTCAGCGTGACCGCAGACAGCGTGGTGCGCCTGGTGCCACCGCTCATCCTCAGCGTGGCCGAGGCCGACGAAATCGTGTCGATCCTGGTGCCACAGATCAAACAGTTTCTGGCAGAGCAAGCATGAAACATTACCTGCAGTTCAAAGACCTGACCGCCGACGAATACGCCTACCTGCTGGGGCGGGCGGCATTCATCAAGGCCAAATTCAAGGCCGTGGAAAAGCACCAACCGTTTGCCGACCCCGATCGCACGCTGGCCATGATTTTTGAAAAGGCCAGCACCCGCACCCGCGTGAGCTTCGAGGCCGGTATGTACCAACTGGGCGGCAGCGTGGTGCACCTGACCACAGGCGACAGCCAGCTGGGCCGGGCCGAACCGATTGAAGACAGCGCCAAGGTCATCAGCCGCATGGTGGACCTGGTGATGATCCGCACCTATGAGCAAAGCAAGATCGAGCGTTTTGCTGCCCACTCACGCGTGCCCGTCATCAACGGCCTGACCAACGAGTTCCACCCCTGCCAGATATTGGCCGACCTGTTCACGCTGGTGGAATACCGACCCGCCGCCAGCAGCCAGCCGCTGGACGCCCTGAAGGGCAAGGTGGTGGCCTGGGTGGGCGACGGCAATAACATGGCCAACACCTGGCTGCAAGCAGCCGAGCTGTTGGGCTTCACCGTGCACATCAGCACGCCCAGGGGCTATGAAGTCAATGCCTCTACTGCAGGCATATCAAGCACTTCGTGCTACAAAGTTTTCGACAACCCGCTGGACGCGTGCCGCGGTGCCCACCTGGTCACCACCGATGTGTGGACCAGCATGGGCTACGAGGCTGAAAACGAGGTGCGCCGCGCCGCCTTTGCCGACTGGTGCGTCAACGCCGAGATGATGGCCGTGGCCCAGCCCGACGCCCTGTTCATGCACTGCCTGCCTGCCCACCGGGGTGAAGAAGTCACCGCCGACGTGATCGACGGCCCGCAAAGCGTGGTGTGGGACGAGGCTGAGAACCGCATGCATGTGCAAAAAGCCCTGATGGAATACCTGCTGCTGGGCCAGTTGGCCTGACCCCCAGCGTTTTTCACACCGGGTCAGTCAGCCGTGGCAAAGCAGTGGGTGTGCCTCCCGGAGCGCTTGGCGCTGTACATGGCCTGGTCGGCTTTGGCGATCAACTCGTCCACATCGGCAGCGTCGTCGGGGTACAAGGCGATGCCCACCGATGCACCCACCATCAAGGTGTGCCCGCGCACTTCGCACGGCTGAGCGACGGCCTCGATCAGCTTGGAGGCCACTGCAGCCACGTTGTCTCGATCGGGGATGTCGGTGAGCAGCACCACAAATTCGTCACCTCCCAGCCGGGCAACCGCGTCGACCTCGCGCACGGTTTGGGTGAGCCTTCGGGCGAGGTTTTGCAGCAGCAGGTCGCCCACGTCATGCCCCCACAGATCGTTGATGGGTTTGAAACCGTCTATATCCAAAAACAGCAAGGCCAATCCAGAACCCTGGCGCCGCGCCAGCGCCATGCCCTGTCGTGCCCTGTCCAGCAGCGCCCGCCGATTGGGCAAACCTGTCAGCAGGTCGTGGTGAGCCATGTGAGACAACCGGTTTTCGCTCTCGCGCAGGCGCAGCAACAGGTGGTTGAAGCCCTCAACCATCTCGCCCACTTCGTCGTGGCGCACCACAGGCAATGGGGTCAGTGGGGCACTGCCATCGCCCATTTCGCGCATGCGTCTGGCAGCCTCCTTCATGGGGCGAAAGAGCCAGCCCAGGGTCAGTGTCAGAGCAACGGCCAGCACAACCATCAGCGCCACCGCGTTGCGCACGATCATGGCGCGCAGAACAGACACTGTTTCAAACACCTCAGCTGTGGGCATACGCGCCACCACAAACCAATCGGCTTCCGCCACACCGGCCACCGCCACCAGTTCTTCCTGACCCAACGCATTCACCGTCTGGCCAGTGCCCCGCCAACCTGCCATGGCGCGGTCGTGCAAGACATTCACGCCCTGCATGGGGGTGGGTTGCAAACGCAATTCAGGCTTGGATGCGGCCACAAACACACCGTCGCGCCCCGACACCAGCAAAAAGCCCCCCGTGTGCCCTATGCCCTGGCTTTGAATGGCGTTCAAAAACCCGGTGGCATCGATCGCAGTCATGCCCGCCAGAATGGCCAACACGCCGCCATCTGGTCCCAACACAGGCACGGCCATTGGCACCTGCGCCACGCCACTGCTGGATTCCACCGTCGGCGCTCCCACAAAAAAAGGTGATCCATCTCGCACAGCCTTGAACCAGTCGGCCTGCGAAAAATCATGTCCCGCTCCGGATGTCCCCGGTGTACCGTTGGCCCAAACGCCCCGCCCTGCCGCTGACACCAGCGCCATACCCTGGGGAAACAAGGGAACCAGAGGGGGGTGCCGGGCCAATGCCGCAGACAACTGACCGGCGCGCGCTGCGGGGTCAAGCGACAGTTCGTCCGCCAGCACCTTCAGCAACTCACGCCGCTCACTGACTTTGGCCTGAATGTCTGTGGCCACGTACCGGGCCACAGACAGCAGTTGGGTAGACACCACGCTCTGAAGGCCATCTCGCACCGTTGAACTGACAAAAGTGATGCGCCCCACCGTACCCAGTGACATCAGCAGCACCCCAAACACGATGAGCCTGAACACAAGGCTGTCGGTGATTCTGCGAAGGTTGAGGGGCATGCGGAACATGGTCTCGATGGTGATGGGCAGGTAGTATCCCAGCCTTTTTCATGCAAGCCCTGCTCGATGCCATTGCCACCACACCGTTGCCTTCGGACGCTGGGCGCCTCTTCCATGGGCGCGGCGGCCTGCACCCCGGTTGCGAGCACCTGTCACTCGACGTCTACCCCCCTGTGTGGGTGCTCACCAGCTTTCAGCCCCTGACTGATGGCGAGCTGGCAACCGTGCACAGTGCGCTGGCCCAACGCTGGGGCACGCTTCAAAGCAGCCCAGGCACAAGCCAGCCGCTGACCTGGGTGTACCAATGCCGCCACAGCGGCGTACCGCACGGGCAAGACACCCGGCTGATGGCCGGCACTGTGCCAGACCCCCATGTGGTGACAGAAGCCGGTGCGCGCTACGCGGTGCACGTGCTGCGCGGCCAAAACCACGGCCTGTTTCTGGATATGGCCGAAGGACGCCGCTGGGTGCGCGAACACGCCGCCACCCACCGCGGCCTGACTGTGCTCAACCTGTTCTCCTACACCTGCGCGTTTTCGGTGGCCGCATTGCTGGGCGGAGCCCGGCGCGTGGTGAACGTGGATATGGCGCAAGGGGCCATTGCCATCGGCCAACACAACCACGGGCTCAACGGCGTGCAGATGAGTGCGCGCTTTCTGGCCCACGACATCTTCAGCACTTGGGGGAAAATCACCCGCAACGGTCCCTACGGGCTGGTGATACTGGACCCTCCCAGCCACCAGAAGGGCAGCTTCGTGGCCACCAAAGACTATGCGCGGCTCATGCGTCGCCTGCCCGACCTGCTGGCCCCGGGCGGCCATGCACTGCTGTGTCTGAACGCGCCTGAGTTGGGCGTGGCGTTCTTGCAAGACCAGATGCAAGCCCTGGCGCCCGAACTGGTGTTTGAGCAGCGCCTGCCCAACCCCCCTGTGTTTGCCGACGTGTCGGCAGATCGGTCACTGAAGGTGCTGGTGTACCGGCTTGTGAACTGATACCACGGAACACCCTGCGGTGGCCTCTGATGCACACCCACCGCACGACGCACCCGCACACGCCTTGGTGGCCCCGCCAGCGGGAGCACGCTTTGGCAAGGCCCACGCCCGGCGCGCACGAGACACTGCCAGCCAAATCGTGGCGACCAGGGCCGTCACCACCACACTTGCTACCGCCATGTACAACGTGGACATCGCATCCGCCACCTGATGGGTAAAAATTAGGGATTACCCTGATCTTGGCGAACAAACCTGACGGGGGATTGACCCGGTGGCAAGGCCGAAGGCTCCTGCCCCCGCCCGGCACAACCCGAAGCACCAGAGCACACCGATGCCGGGCATGACCCGCAAGCGGATGTGCCGTTTCGGATGCGCCGCCACAGGGCCACCAGCCTGACAACGGCATAGGCCAGCGCCGCCAATACGCACAAGCCCACCACCACGTGCTGCGCGCTCATGCGACACCCCACACCAGCACGGCCACGCGGTAGGTGAGCCATGAAGCACCGTAGGCCAGCGTAAACAGGTAGGCCGCCAACCCCAGAGCCGGCATCCAGCCGCCTGCCTCGCGACGCACTGCCGCAAGGGTGGCAATGCACTGCGGCGCAAACACAAACCAGGCCAACAGCGAGAGCGCCGTGGGCAGCGACCAGTCATGCGCAATCAGCGGTCCCAGTTGGTCAGCCACACCCTCGCCCGTGGCAGACAGCGCATACACCGTGCCCAAGGCCCCCACGGCCACCTCGCGTGCGGCCATGCCCGGCACCAGCGCCACCACGATCTGCCAGTTGAAGCCCAGCGGCGCAAACAGCGGTTGCAGCCAGATGCCCAACTGGCCCGCCAGGCTGTACTGAATGGCAGGCCCGGTGGCCCCATCGGGTGCACCTGGGAAGCTGGACAGAAACCACAGCAACACCATGAGCGACAAGATGATGGTGCCCACCCGCTTCACAAAAATGACGGCTCGCTCCCACAGGCCACGCGCCAGACTGCGAGGGCTGGGCCAGCGGTAGGCGGGCAGCTCCATCAGCAGCGGGGTGGGTCTGGCGTGCCCACGCCAAACCTTGATGACACCCGCCACAGCCATGGCTCCGGCGATCCCTGCCACATACAGCGCAAACAGCACCAGCCCCTGCAGGTTGAACCAGCCCCCGACCGTCCTGTCTGGAATAAAGGCCCCGATCAGCAGCGCGTAGACCGGCAGCCGGGCCGAGCAGGTCATCAGCGGGGCCACCAGAATGGTCAGCCAGCGGTCGCGCCAGTGGGTGATGGTGCGCGTGGCCATGATGCCCGGCACCGCACAGGCAAAACTCGACAACAAGGGAATGAATGAACGGCCCGACAGGCCCACCGTGCCCATCACCCGGTCCAGCAGAAACGCCGCGCGGGGCAAATAGCCCGAATCCTCCAGCGCCAGAATGAAGAGAAACAGGATCAGGATCTGCGGCAGAAACACCAGCACACCGCCCACACCGGCCAGCAGACCATCCAGCAGCAGGCTGCGCAAGGGTCCTTCGGCCAACTGTGCGCCCAACCCCTCGCCTGCCCATTCCATGAGGGCTTTGATGCCTTCCATGGGCCACGCTGCCCAGGTAAACACGGCCTGAAACATCAAAAACAGCGTGGCCGCCAGCAGCAACATGCCCCACAGCGGGTGCAGCACCACCCGGTCAATGGCATCGCCCAGGCGCAGGCTGTTAGCAGGCTGCGTCTGCACTGCCGCCAGGATGCGGCGCACCTCGTGCTGCGTGGCCATGACCTCTTGCAGGCTGGGTGCATGCCACGACATGGCCGCTGCGGTCGGGGCGGATGCGGCGGGGTCGATGCCATCGATGAACGCCACCACATCGGCCGCGCCGTGGGCCTGCACACTCACGGCCGCCACCACAGGCAGGCCCAGCTCGGCAGACAAAGCGGGCACGTCGATGTGCATGCCTTGGCGCTGCACCATGTCCATCATGTTCAGCACCAGCACCATGGGCAGGCCCAGCGCTTTGGCCTCCAGCACCAGGCGCAGGTTCAGGCGCAGGTTGGTGGCATCGGCCACACACACCAGCCAGTCGGGCCGGGGGTCGCCTGCACGGGCACCGGTGACCACATCGCGGGTGACGGCTTCATCTTGGCTCAGCGGATTCAGGCTGTAGGCACCGGGCAGGTCAAGCACCTGCACACGCCGTCCGCTGGGGGTGAGCAGCAGGCCTTCTTTGCGCTCCACCGTCACGCCTGCGTAGTTGGCCACCTTCTGGCGGCTGCCGGTCAGCAGATTGAACAGTGCGGTTTTGCCGCAATTGGGGTTGCCCAGCAAAGCCACCCGCAGGGGTGCGGGCATGGGAGACGCAGCTTGGAATGTGGTCATGCCACCGCCTGCTGCGCGGTCACCTGCACCAGTGCGGCCTCGTGCCGCCGCAGGGCGAATGTGCTCTGGCCCACGCGCACGGCCAAGGGGTCGCGCCCGGTGGGGCCGCAGGCCATCAGGCGAACCGGCTCGCCTGGCAGAAATCCGATCTCCAGCAGGCGCAACAAGGTGTGTTCCTCGTCGGCATTGGCCGGGGCTTGAAACCCCGTCACCCAGGCATCTGTGTGCAGCGGCCACGTGTCCAAGCCCCGCGACAGCGCCGGCGGCGCGGTTGCAGAGGGTTTGGTCGAAAGTGGTGTGGGCGCGCTCATGTCTGCAGGTAACCGGGAACAGCAGTGGTCAACAGCAAGGGGAGCGGGGAGTCTAGCCAATGAAAGTAATTCCCATTTGCCAATCTGGCTCGCCCTTGATCAGGGTCAAACGCATGTCACCGGGTCCACACAGAAGGGTTTTTGCACACTGTTGCAGGCAACCGACACCGCGCGGTTTTGCCCGATGCTAACTTCGCCGCCCATGACCCACTCAGCCGACCGAACCCGCCCCTCCCTGTGGGACATCTCGCCCCCGGTGGATGCCCTCACCCCCGCCTTTCCTGGCGACACGGCCTACAGCCAGAACTGGGTGGCCACGCTTGGCCCAGTTTGCCCGGTGAACGTGAGCGCCATCACCCTGTCGCCCCACCTCGGCGCACACGCCGACGCCCCGCTGCACTACGACCCCGAAGGCCTGGCCGTGGGCGCGCTGGACCTGACGCCGTTTCTGGGCCCCTGCCGCGTCATCCATGCCATACACCCCGGCCCATTGGTCATGCCCCACCACCTGGCCCACGCGCTGGGTGAACCAACCAGACCCCTGCCCCAGCGTGTGCTGGTGCGCACTTACCAGCACATGCCGCAACGTCAATGGGACGGGCATTTAAGTGCCTTTGCCCCCGAAACGGTGGAACTGCTGGCCGACCGGGGCGTGTTGCTGGTGGGCATTGACACCGCCAGCATCGACCCTGCCGACAGCAAAACGCTGGACAGCCACCAGGTGATTCGCAGCCGAGGCCTGCGCGTGCTGGAAAACCTGGTGCTCGATGACGTGCCCGAAGGCGACTATGAGCTGATCGCCCTGCCCCTGAAACTCACCACCGCCGACGCCAGCCCGGTGCGCGCCGTGCTGCGCGCCCTGTCCAGTTGAATTTCAAGCAAAAACAGGCCCTACCGCTTTATCCACGTAATTCTTTGCTACTTTTATGAACACGATGACTTTGACCGACTGCCAGGCCCTCGATGCTGCCGACCCGCTGCGTGAGCTGCGCCACCTGTACGACCTGCCCGCAGGCACCATTTACCTGGACGGCAATTCGCTGGGCGTGATGCCCCGCACCGCCCCCGCCCGCGTGGCTGAAGCGGTGACGGCCGAATGGGGCCGCGACCTGATTCAGAGCTGGAACAAAGCCGGCTGGTTTGCCCTGCCGCAGAAGGTGGGCGACAAAATTGCCAGCCTCATCGGCGCGGCTCCCGGCGAAGTGGTGGCCACCGACAGCACATCGGTCAACCTGTTCAAGGTGCTGAGTGCCGCTCTGAACATCGCAGCACTTGACGCACCCGGCCGCAAGGTGGTGCTGAGCGAGCGCAGCAACTTCCCCACAGACCTCTACATTGCAGAGGCCCTGTGCAAAGAACGCGGCTACACCCTGCGGCTGATGGACAACGACGGCAGCCAGCCCCAGGTGCTGGCCGAGTTGGCCCCCGACGTGGCCGTGCTGATGCTCACGCACGTCAATTACCGCACCGGGGCCATGCACGACATGGCCGCCATCACCGCTGCCGCGCACGCCGCCGGGGCCTTGACTGTGTGGGACTTGGCCCACAGCGCCGGAGCCGTGCCGGTGGACCTGAACGGCGCGCAGGCCGACTTTGCCGTGGGCTGCGGCTACAAGTACCTGAACGGTGGCCCTGGCGCACCTGCTTTTGTATGGGCAAACGCCCGCCATGTGGACCGCTTCTGGCAACCACTGTCAGGCTGGTGGGGCCACGCAGCACCGTTCGAATTCACGCCATTGCCCGCTACCAGTGCGGCACGCAACCCATCCTCAGCCTGACGGCACTGGAATGTGGTGTGGACACCCTCCTGGCGGCCGGTCCGCTGGGTGGCATGGGCGCGCTGCGCACCAAAAGCCTGGCGCTGACCGACCTGTTCATCCATCTGGTGGAGCAACACTGCGCCGGGCATGGCCTGAGCCTGGTGACACCGCGTGACCACGCGGCCAGAGGCTCACAGGTGTGTCTAAGCCGAACCGACGCAGCCGGAGCCACCGTGGGCACCGGGGCCTACGCCATCGTGCAGGCACTGATCGCTCGCGGCGTGGTGGGTGATTTCCGAGCCGGCGACACCCGCCACCCCGACATCCTCCGTTTTGGCTTCACGCCCATGTATTTGGGCTACGAAGACGTGTGGCACGCCGCCGACCACCTGCTGCAGGTACTGCAAACAGCCGAATGGCAGCCCGTGACCTGAGGTTTGCCCATGTGCCCACACCACACCCCGTCGGCTGAGTCGGCGGCAGCGTCGCTGCCCGAATCCATCGTCCACGCAGAAAAAGCCCAGCTTGACTTCAGCCGCAGCATGAGCTATGGCGACTATTTGCAACTCGACGGCATTTTGAGTGCGCAAAAGCCGCTCAGCCCCAACCACAACGAGATGCTGTTCATCGTGCAGCACCAGACCAGCGAGCTGTGGATGAAGCTGCTGTTGCACGAACTGTCAGCCGCCATGCAGCACCTGGCCCATGACGACCTGCCCCCCGCCTTCAAGATGTTAGCGCGGGTCAGCAAAATCATGGAACAACTGGTGCACGCATGGGATGTGCTGGCCACCATGACGCCGCCCGAGTACAGCGCCATACGGCCGTACCTGGACAACTCCAGCGGGTTTCAGAGCTATCAGTACCGCTGCATCGAGTTCAGCCTGGGCAACAAAAACGCTGCCATGCTGAAACCCCACGCCCACCGACCCGATCTGCTGGCCCCCGTGCAGGCCGCGTTCGAGACCCCGTCGCTGTACGACCTGAGCCTGCAGCTGTTGGCCCGCCACGGACTGCCTGTGCCTGCCAGCCACCTGCTGCGCGACTGGACCCAGCCCTACCCCGCCAGCGACGCGGTGAAAGACGCCTGGCTGGCGGTGTACCGCGACCCACTGACGCACTGGAACCTGTACCAATTGGGTGAAAAGCTGACCGACCTGGAAGACGCATTTCGCCTGTGGCGCTTCAGGCACGTGACCACGGTGGAGCGGGTGATCGGCTTCAAACGCGGCAGCGGTGGCACAGGCGGTGTGAGTTACCTGCGCAAGATGCTCGACGTGGTGTTGTTCCCCGAGCTGTGGCAGCTGCGCACCGACCTGTGACGCCTTGACTCACCAACCGCCGCCAGCTCAACGCAGCAGTAAGCCCAGCGCCAACACCAACGCGACAGCGGCCACTCCTGCCAGCCAGCGCAAGGCGCGGCGGTTGGCCTCGATTTGCGCCAGCATGCGGGCCTGCTGTTCCGCCATGTCCCGAATCAGCGCGTTGCTGTCGGACAGGCGGGCCTGCAAGTCCAAGAGTTGCTGCTCGGCGTTCACCACGCTGGCGCGCAAGTCGGCCACCTGAGCAGACAAACTTTGTCCCGCGTCTGCCACGGCGGGGGTGATAACTGGCGGCGCCGAAGGCGCTGCTTGCCCCCTGCCGGGCAGGCGCTGCCACAGCTTTTGGGCACCGCTGAGCACGGTGGGCGCATGTTCGATCACATCGGTCCAGGGTACGGCTTTGATGAGGGCGAGCCAAGGAAGGGCCATGTGCTGTGTGTCCTGTGTGGTTGCGCTCATTGCGCCTGTATGCCTTGGACCCGGATGATGTCCGAGAGTTGCGCGGTGTCAGCCTGAATGCGCCGCGCCAACCCCTCAGGTGCAGTGCCCACCACCTGCCAGCCCTGATTGAACAGCTTCTGGCGCATGTCGGGACGCCGGACGATGTCCGTCAGCGCATTGGCGACCGCTTGAATGTGGACAGCTGGCATGGCCTTTGGGGCAGCCACGGCGTTCCAGATTTCCAGTTGAAAAGGCCCGATGCCAGCCTCTGACAGACTGGGCACATCAGGCACGAGGCTGCTGCGACCGGACGCCGTGATGCCGATGGCGCTCAGTTTGCCTGCACGCACCTGTGGCATGGCCAGGCCCGGCGGCAACAAGGCCATCTGGGTTTGTTCGCCCAGCAAACCGTTGATGACTTGCGGGTTGCCGGCATAAGGCACATGTACAGCGGCCATGCCGGTTCGGGCTTTCAGGAGTTCCATGCCCAGATGGGCCACGGTGCCCACCCCGGGAGTGCCGTAATTCCACACACGGCCAGCCTGGCGTGCGGCAGCAAAAAAGGCCCGTCCCTCGTCAGGTGGGCCCTTGGCTGCCACCAGGACCAATGGGGCAGTGGCCAGCAATGACACGGGTGCCAGATCGGTGAGCGGGTCGTAGGGCGTCTTGGGATTCAGAATCTTGGCAATCGTGAGGTTGCCGTTGATCATCAGCCCCAGGGTGTGCCCATCGGCGGCGTGGGCCACGGACGCAGCGGCGATATTGCCACCGGCGCCGGGTTTGTTTTCCACCACCACGGGTTGTCCCAGTGCTTGGGCCAGCGGTTCGGCCAAGGTACGGGCGGTGATGTCAGGCGACGACCCAGCCGGGAAACCCACCACGAGCTTGAGCGGCTGCGTGGGCCAGGCGGCACGGCCGGGCACACCGGCGGCATGGCCCACTGGCGCAAGCCCCGCACCCGCCGCAAACAAGCACAACAAGGCGGCCAAGCCATGCCGCCGCAAAGGCTCAGGTACTTGTGGCAGTGGCACAGAAAAACGGGACTGGGTGCGTGGTTGGTTCATGAATTAACTCCGCCAAAATTTATAAGAAAAAAGACTATAGCGTTTAATGTGATTGAGTTTTTAGCTATGGAAAACTGAAGGCATGGGTGGCCCACTGTACAGCCAGGGATTGTCCAGCAGCCATTCACCACCCAGGGCCATGGCCCAATCACGTCCTCTGCGCACCAGTCCTTCGGCATGAAAAATCCGCCCGTTGCGTGCGGAGTGCGCTTGTACTCGGGCATTGCGCTTCCAACGCACCTCGGCATAGCGCTGGAACAATCCCTCCCAGGGCGTGACGGGCTGGCTTCTGGCAGAGCACAACAGTTGGCCCAGAGTCCACGCATCTTCCAGAGCCATGGCCGCGCCCTGCGCAAGGTACGGGCGCATCGGGTGCGCGGCATCCCCCAACAGGGCCACGCGGCCCCGGGCCTGGGCATAGGCACCCGTCATGGGAGGGCGGTCGTTGAGGGGCCACAGCCGCCACTGCGGCACCGCGTCGAGCATGCCTTGCAAATCGCGATGAACGGGGCCAAGTGCTGCCATCAGGTCGTCGCTGTGAGCCTGGTGCGTCCAACTGGTGGGGTTGCCGCTGGGCTGGCCGTGAACCACCGCCACGATATTCACCTTCTGACCCGCACACACGGGGTAATGCACCACGTGCAGGCGCGGGCCCAGCCAAGCGGTCACGTTGCGGTTGCGCAAAGCGGCAGGCAAATCGGATTGGCTGACCATGCCCCGGTAAGCCAGGTGGCCCGAGAAACGGGGCGGCGCTTCTTGCGCGGCGGCGAGGCTGTCGTGCACGCGCGCCGGGCCATCCATCACGTGCGGGCGCACCACACTCCACAGGCCATCAGCCCCTACCAAGGCACCGCCCTCACACAACAGGCCGGATTCGGCCCTCGCAACCACACCGCCAAGGCTCTCGTCAAGGGTGTACAGGCGTTCGTTCAGGTGCAGTTCGGGCACGGGGTGGCCCCCAGCACCCAGCGCCTGCACAGCGGTGAGCAGCATCTGGTGCGCGTCGGCCCGGTGGATGGTGGCGTAGGGCTGGCCATAGGTGTCTGCGGCGCGCTGGCCCAGACGCAACTCGCCCAGCGTGCCACCGCTGTGGGCATCGCGCACGCGCAATTGCTCGGGGAAAGCGGCCACCGCTTCGAGTGCATCGGTCAGGCCCCAGTCGGCCAGCACGCGCACGGCGTTGGGCCCCAGTTGAATGCCTGCGCCCACTTCGGCGAATTCTGCGGCCTGCTCCAGCAAGGTGACGGGGGTGCCCGCTCGGGCGCATGCCAACGCTGCGGCCATACCCCCAATGCCGCCGCCCGCAATCAACAAGGTTTGGTTCATGGGCCGCCATTGTGCTGATGGGCCGAGCACAGCCTTTGATGGCGATCAGAAACACGCGAACCAACCTCTTGACCTTTGGGTTTGGGTGTCGCGGAAAATACCGACCCATGAACGCCTCCACCTCCCTGAAAGCGCCTGAACTGCTGCTGCCCGCCGGTTCGCTGGCCAAAATGCGCGCTGCCTACGACTTTGGTGCCGACGCCGTGTATGCCGGGCAACCGCGTTACAGCCTGCGGGCCCGCAACAACGAGTTCCGTCTGGAACAGATTGACCAGGGCATAGCCGAAGCCCACCAACGCGGCAAAAAGTTCTTCCTGACCAGCAACCTGTTGCCGCACAACGACAAGGTGCGCACCTACCTGCGCGACATCGAGCCCATCATCGCCATGAAGCCCGACGGCATCATCATGGCCGACCCCGGCCTGATCATGATGGTGCTCGACAAAATGCACAGTGGCGCGTGGAACCACGTGCCCATTCACCTCTCGGTACAGGCCAACACCACCAACCATGCCACCGTGAAGTTCTGGCAAAAGGTCGGGGTGACGCGCATCATTCTGTCGCGCGAACTGAGCCTGGACGAAATCGAAGCCATTCGGAACGAATGCCCCGACATGGAGCTGGAGGTGTTTGTCCACGGCGCGTTGTGCATTGCATATTCAGGCCGCTGCCTGCTGAGCGGCTACTTCAACCGCCGCGACGCCAACCAGGGCACCTGCACCAATGCATGTCGCTGGGAATACAAACACAGCGCGGCGCAGGAAACCGACAGCGGTGACGTGGCCCCGATCAAGCTGGAGGGTGACTTCAACTTTGCCAACGAGCAGCAACAGGCCGAAAGCGCCTTTGCCGCCTGCGGTGGCAGCCCCCGCCACCCCGCTGCCGAGCAGGTGTACCTGCTGGAAGAAGCCGGCCGACCCGGCCAGCACATGCCTGTGATGGAAGACGAGCACGGCACCTACATCATGAACAGCAAAGACCTGCGCGCCGTGGAGCACGTGGCCAGGTTGGCACAGATTGGCGTGGACTCGCTCAAAGTGGAAGGCCGCACCAAGAGCCAGTACTACGTGACCCGCACCGCCCAGATTTACCGCCGCGCGATTGACGACGCGGTGGCGGGCAAACCGTTCAACCCCGAGCTGATCGCCCAACTCGACAGCCTGTCCAACCGGGGCTACACCAGCGGTTTCCTGGAGCGCCGCCCCGTGCAGGACTACCAGAGCTACGAAACCGGCGGTTCGCACGCGCAACACAGCCAGTACGTGGGCGAGGTGCTCCAAGTGTCCGACGGCTGGGCCCAGATCGAGACCAAGAACAAGTTTTCAGTGGGCGACACCATTGAAGTGATTCACCCCAGCGGCAACCGCCTGGTCAAACTGGAGCAAATGAAAAACGACAAAGGGCAACCCATTGACGTGGCGCTGGGCAACCCCATCAAAGTGTGGATACCCGTGCCGGGGCAGGAAGACGCCACGCGCGGCGCACTGGTTGCCCGGCTGCTCTGAATTAGCAACCAAATATGCCTCCAGCGCTTGATAGGTTTTGGTTGGTAGCTACTTTATTCAACGCCACCCACACGCCCGCGCAGGGCCTTGACCTGGCCTCGGGTGGCTTTGCCCTGCAGCCGCCGCTGCTGTGAACCGTAAGTGGGCCGAGTGGCTTTGCGGGCTTTGGGTGGCACGGACACGCTGTGCACCAGGGCATGCAGCCGGGCGATGGCATCGACCCGGTTGGCCTCCAGGCTGCGGCTGGTCTGTGCCTTGATGACCACCACACCGTCGGCGGTGATGCGCTGGTCGCTCAGGGCCAACAAGCGGGCCTTGATGCCGTCGGGCAGCGACGACGCGGGCACGTCAAACCGCAGGTGCACAGCGTTGGACACCTTGTTCACGTTTTGCCCGCCCGAACCTTGTGCACGGATGGCGGTGAACGTCATCTCGTCTTCGTGCAGGGTGAACAGCGGCGGCTTCATGGTGCAAGTATGGCCGCTGCCATGGCGACAATACGTGCCATGATTTACGGCATCACCGACTTGACCACCTTTGTGCTGGGCACCATCTTCATCGTGCTGTTGCCCGGGCCCAATTCCCTGTACGTGATGTCGATTGCCTCGCGCTGGGGCGTTGCGGCGGGTTACCGGGGAGCCATGGGCGTGTTTGCAGGCGACACAGTGCTGATGGCCCTCTCGGTGATGGGCGCGGCCTCGTTGTTGAAAACAACCCCCGCACTGTTCACGGTGGTGAAGTACGCGGGTGCGGGCTACTTGGCGTGGATGGGCCTGGGCCTGCTGCGCGCAGGTCTTGCGGGGTGGCGGAACAGAGGCACACCACAAGCGGAGATCACAGCGGCCCCACCCAGCGGGCAACGCCCGTTTCGCGCGGCGTTTGTCATCAGCCTGATGAACCCCAAGGCGATTCTGTTCTTCGTCTCGTTTTTCATCCAGTTTGTGCACCCAGGTTACGAGCACCCTGCCCTGTCATTCCTGTTGCTGGGCCTGGTGGTGCAGGTGTCCAGCGCGGCCTACCTGTCAGTGCTCATTTTTGCGGGCGCGCGGCTCTCGGCACAGTTCAGGCACCACCGGCGGAGTTCGGCAGTGGCCACGGCGGCAGTGGGGGCGCTATTTGTGGGCTTCGGCGCCAAACTGGCCGGTGCAACCCTGGCGTGAAAAGGGCAGCCCGGGGAGCCCTTCAAGTGAGGCATTGACAAAACGCAAGCCTTGCCCAAAAAGTACCCCCGTGCCGCACGTCCAGCGCCAATAATCAGATATGTGGGGTCGCCGCCCCCCCACCCAAGGACACCACACATGCACGCCACGAAGTACAAAATCTGGGTTCAATTCCTGGTGACGATCGCCATTGCACTGACCGTGGTGTGGTCAGGCGTGATCGTGTGCAGCCATCAAGCAGGCACAGGACTACTCACTCAGCATGCACAACGCCACCATGGCAGGCCTGACGGGCATGATGGTGACGGGCACCGTGGGGGAGCGCCATGTGTTCCTCGACCAGATCAAACAGTTGGGCACCATCCGCGACGTGCGTGTGCTGCGTTCGCCTGAACTCATCAAAACCTTTGGCGCCGGTGATGCCAAAGACGACACCAACCCCGACGCCATGGAACAACAGGTCATGGCCAGCGGCAAGGAAGCGTTCCGCGTGGACACCGATGCCGAAGGTGCGCCCCACACTGGCCATGCGCAACTCCCTGGGCAAAGACTGCCTGGCCTGTCACCAGGTGCCGGAGAACAGCGTGCTGGGCGTGGTCAGCATGAAGGTTTCGCTGAAGCAGGTGAACGAGGAACAGGCCGCGCAACGCTGGAAATCCATTCTGGTGGCCATCATCACGGCGATCCCCGTGCTGATGCTGATTTACCCGTTCATCCGCCGCGTGGTGACACAGCCCTTGGAACTGGGCGTGAAAGCAGCGAGCGACATCGCATCGGGCGACCTGACCCAGCACATCGCGGTCACGTCGGACAACGAAATCGGGCAGTTGCAACACTCGCTGGCCAACATGAAAGACAGCCTGGCGCAGATCGTCGGAAAGGTGCGTGCAGGCACATTGCCAGCGGCAACATGGACCTGTCGTCCCGCACCGAGCAACAGGCGGAAAGCCTGGAAAAAACTGCTGCGGCCATGCAGCAGATCACCGAAGGGGTGAACCTCAGCGCCCACAACGCGGCGCAGGCGAGCACACTGGCCGTGACCGCATCCGAGGTGGCAGCGCGTGGTGGTGCGGTGGTGGCGCAGGTGGTGGACACCATGGATTCCATCAACGCCTCGTCGCGCAAGATCAACGACATCATTGGCGTGATCGACAGCATTGCCTTCCAGACCAACATCCTGGCCCTGAATGCGGCGTGCTGGTGAGCAGGGCCGGGGTTTTGCCGTGGTCGCCTCAGAGGTGCGCAGCCTGGCGCAGCGCTCGGCTGCCGCTGCTCAGGAAATCAAAACGCTCATCGGCGACTCGGTGAACAAGGTCAGCGCCGGAACCCAGTTGGTGCACCAGGCCGGCAGCACGATGAATGAAGTGGTCGAAAGCATTCGCAGCGTGTCGGCCATCGTGACAGACATTGCCACGGCCAGCGCGGAACAGACCACCGGCATCGAGCGGGTGAACGGTGCCATCTCGGAAATGAACCACGTCACCCAGCAAAACGCTGCATTGGTTGAAGAGGCTGCGGCAGAGGCCCAGTCCCTGCAAGACCAGGCAGCCCACCTGGAGCAACTGGTCCGCGCCTTCAAGCTGAGCGGGACCGCTCAGGGCTGAGCCCCGCGCTCAGGTGTCGCTGAAATTCAGCGCTGGCAGGTTCAGCCGGCGCTCAGCGCCACACTCGGGCGTTCGGCCACGCGGTCACGCCATGCCTGCAGCGCGTGCAAGCCCTGGGCTGCCGCGTTGAATTTCATCAGCCGTGCGAATTCCAGGGCGCAAAAGGCCGTGATGTCAGCAATGGTGAATCGGTCCCCTGCCATCCATGGCTGCGTCTGCAGCAAATGGTCAAACCGGGCGGCGTAGTCCAGCGCCTTGGTCTTCTGGGCCTGTCCGTAGTCGGCAAACTGGGGCTGCTCCAGGGTGGCCAAGCCTGGGTGCGTGTGGCGAATGACCTGCGCCATCGGCACCAGCAGGT
>JFJP01038320.1_pt1 | contig 19644 bp, 13 predicted proteins | sample 431651 | NCBI WGS metagenome assembly JFJP01 (sample SAMN02602958, study PRJNA72255) | Microbial mat metagenome, whole genome shotgun sequencing project. | biome: fresh water; feature: sink hole; material: water; isolation source: purple microbial (photo- and chemosynthetic) mats found in...
ACGTGGAAAATTCCAAATCGCCCTGGGCTGCAGAACCCTGGCAGTGCATCAACTACGCATCGTGTCACGACAATTATACGCTTTTCGATAAGCTTACATTAAGTTGCCCCGAAGCCAGCGAAGACGAAATAAACCGAATGATTATGATGGCCGGAGCATTGGTTCTCACCTCGCAGGGAATACCATTTTTAGATGCCGGAATAGAAATGGCCCGCAGCAAATTTGGGGATCACAACTCTTACAAATCGCCCGACAGCATCAACCAGATTGACTGGAGCAGAAAGAGTTCGTATCTGGAAATTTTCAAATACTACCAATCTTTGATTGCACTCCGAAAAGCCCATCCGGCATTTCGGCTGACTTCGGCTAATCAGATTCGGAATCATCTGATTTTTTCTTCGGATTACCAGCCAGGGGTTGCATCTTATGTGTTGGTGAATCGTGCCAATGGCGATAGTTGGAGAACTATTCTATTGGTTTTTAATGGCAACCGAACGGAGATTTCTTTCCAGCTAATGCCACACATTCCGTGGCGAATCGTTGCGCAGAATAAAACAATCAATACCAAGAGTACTGATTTTGTAGTCGGTACAGAAATTAAAGTTGCTGGAATTTCGATGCTGATGTTGGTAGAAGATTGAGCTGGTTAATATACTGCCAATAACAAATCAATATCTTTATAAGGAAGATTAAACTTTTCGGCAAGCGCATAATTCGTTAAAATACCATTGTAAATACAAACGCCCTTTCTAAAACTTTTTGAGTTTTTGATGTAATTTTCTATACCTCCAATTTCACCGATAGAGATCAGAATCGGAATCAAAACATTACTCAAAGCAATAGAAGCCGTCCGGGCTACAATTGCCGGAACGTTGGGCACACAATAATGAGTAACACCATGTTCAACAAAAGAAGGGTTATTCAGATCGGTACACCGCGATGTTTCGAAACAGCCTCCCTGACAAACATTCAGATCAATAACCACCGACCCGGGCTTCATTTTCTTGACCATATCTTCAGTAATCCTGAAAGATGGAGGCATTCCTATTGGCATAGCGCCCAAAACTGCATCTGCCGACTTAAGAGCCTTCTTCATCACCTTCGGATAAAAAACTGAAGTAAAAATGGGCTGCGGCAGTTTTTCTTCCAATTTGCGAAGCGAGGCAATGTTATCATCGAAAACTTTAACAACCGCCCCCAAACCCAAAGCTGCACGAGCCGCAAATTCGGCAGCAGTTCCCGAACCCAGAATAACCAACTCCGAGGGCGAAATCCCGGTTACACTGCCAAGTAAAACTCCTTTGCCCCCTCGCGATTTGCTCATGTATTCGTTGAAAAGAAAAATTGATGTGCTTCCTGAAATCTGGCTCATTAGCTGAACCACTGGCTTGCTTCCATCTTCTTCCTCCATATATTCATAGGCAATTTGGGTTATTTTCTTTTGCTGAAGTTTCCCGATGGAAGCTGGACAATAAGCATTAATCTGCAAGTTCGAAATTAAGGCCTGATGCCCTTTCAACATATCAATTTCGGCTTCGGAAAAAGGTGAAACACGCAATACGATATCGCATTCGAATATTTCTTTGCGGTCGGCCATCACCAAAGCACCTGCCTCCCGGTATTCTTGAGCAGTTCAATCGCCTGAGGGCTTAGCGGAACACGATACTCTACCTTGTCTTTATCCGAAGGAATTCCAATTCTGATTTTTTTTCCTTTTCGCCTGATTTCGAGCATTTCTTCTTTGGGAATCAAAAAAGTTGATCCTGAAGCTGATTGTTCTGTTATTCTTTCTTTTTCAGTCATGGTGAAGATATTGCGGTTCATGAAAATGCTTATACGGAGAGAACTACAAAAATTTACATTCTTTGCGCATCCAACTCCCTAATACCGTTCTCTGCTTCCCTAATCCGAACTTCAACAACACCTTCGGGCAACAGAGATTCAATCATTTCAGGCCATTCGATAAAACAATAATTTCCACTGTAAATATAATCTTCGTAGCCTAAATCAAACGCTTCTTCCAATTTTTTAATCCGGTAGAAATCAAAATGATAAATTACAATTCCTTTAGTGGTGGTGTACTCATTAATAAGTGCAAAAGTAGGACTGGTGACGTAATCGGTTGAGCCCAACTCGTGGCAAATCGCTTTGATAAATGTAGTTTTTCCGGCACCCATTGCACCATAAAAAGCAAAAATACGGTCTTCCGGAAAAGTATTCAGCAACAATTTGGCTGCTTCCTGAAGCGCATTTAAATCTGATAATTGAGTTTGAAGCATTAATTTTTTATTTAGTTCTGCAAATTAATAAAACTTCGGCGAATATGTATAACCCTGACTTTTGTTAAAGGTTTGAATAAAAAAATTGTATTACTTTTGATTCAGGATAAACCGAAAAAAACAAATAATATGAAGTTGCCTGAAAATTTAAAGTACACCAGCGAACACGAATGGATTAGTGTTGAAGGTGATGTTGCGACCATTGGAATTACCTCTTTCGCCCAGGGTGAATTAGGTGACATAGTTTTCGTTGAAATTGAAACCGTTGGCGAATCGCTCGACAAAGGCGAAACTTTCGGAACCATCGAAGCAGTGAAAACAGTTTCTGACTTATTTATGCCTGTTGGAGGTGAAGTACTTGAAGTAAATCCAGAACTTGAATCAGCTCCGGAACTGGTAAATAAAGATGCATACGGAGCTGGCTGGCTAATCAAAATAGCAATAAGTAATCCGGCTGAATTGGATGACTTATTAAGTGCAGCCGAATATCAGGCAATGCTCGAAGCTTAAGAAAACTGAAACCCTGACCAATCACCGTCAGGGTTTTTGTTTTTGGTATTACCTGCTCCCAAAATTTCTGGTTCTGCCAGATACGTCGATATTTCCATTACCTCAGTTTCTCTGTGAGGTATCACAATTCTGCCAATTCTTTATTCTTCAGTTATTATTTTTCAGTTGAAGCAGTCGGTAAAACTAAAAATCTTTATTTTTACTGGGTTTGTTTTGCATTTTTCTAGAATCTGCAATTGAATTACAGATCATTCAGACAAGGCAAGCTAAATTTTTATACCAAAAAATCATGACGAAATACGATGTAATTATTGTAGGTGCGGGGCCTGCCGGAATTTTTACGGCCTACGAACTGGTAAAGGAAAGAAATGACCTGAAAATTCTGATTCTGGAAAAAGGACGTGATATATACAAACGAAAATGTCCGAAACATACCAATGGCGGAACTTGCGTGAATTGTAAACCCTGTTCGATAACAACCGGATGGGCAGGAGCAGGCGCATTCTCCGATGGCAAATTATCACTTTCGCATGAGGTTGGCGGCACTTTGCCCGATTATATTGGCGTGGAAGCCACCCGCGAAATGATTCGTTATACCGACGATATTTATTTGAAATTTGGCGCTGCTTCTGATATTCATGGAGAAACAGAAACTCCGGCCATGCGAGAAGTAAGACGAAAATCAATCGAAGCCAATCTGAAACTGGTTCAATGCCCGGTTCGCCATTTGGGTACGGAAAAGACTCAGGAACTTTACAGGGCTCTTTTCGAACATCTGACAGTCAACCAGGTTGAAGTAAAGTTTAATTCGGCTGTTACTGATTTTATTATAACCGATCAAAAAATTTCAGGAGTTAAAACAGCTAAAGATGAATACTTTGCCGAGCATGTGGTGGTTGCTGTTGGTCGTGAAGGTTCAAACTGGTTAATGCAGCAATGCGAAAAACAACACATTCCAACCGAAGTTGGTATTGTTGACATTGGGGTGCGACTTGAATGCCGAAACGAGATTATGCAGGAGATTAACGACAATTTCTACGAAGCTAAACTGGTACATTACACCCGTACTTTTGATGACAAAGTCCGCACTTTCTGCTCTAACCCAGGAGGTTTTGTTTCTTCTGAATACTACGATGGCAATCTGGCGGTTGTAAACGGACATAGTTATAAAAACCTAAAAAGCGATAATACCAACTTTGCATTACTGGTGTCGCAAAAATTTACAGAGCCATTTAATGCCCCAATCGAATATGGCCATCATATTGCCCGATTAGCCAACATGCTTACCCGAAACAAAATTCTGGTTCAACGATTTGGCGATTTGGTTAGAGGCCGACGTACAACAGCCGAACGTTTGTACCGAAACAATATTATTCCAACCTTAAAAGATGCCGTGCCTGGCGATTTAAGCCTGGTTTTACCTCACCGCATTCTAATGGACATCATCGAAATGATCAAATCACTCGATAAAGTCAGTCCTGGTTTGGCCAGCGATGAGACCTTACTTTATGGTGTGGAAGTGAAATTTTACTCCAACATTATTAAAGTTGATCAAAGCTTTCAGGGAAATGCAGTAAAAAATCTCTATTTCGGTGGCGATGGCGCCGGGATTACTCGCGGATTAATGCAAGCCTCTGTAAATGGGGTCCTTATTGCAAGAGAGATTATCAAAAAGCTATAGAAAAAGTTAAGGATGGTGATTAAATCGCCATCCTTAACTTTTAAATAAATTCGGTATATCTTAATTTATTCTACCACAATCAAAAGGTATTTCGAAGCTTTCCAGAATTCTTCCGGTTTATCGATTACAAGGCTTTCAACAGTTTTTACTCCTGTTAAATGATACGCATCTGCTGGATGCGTGGTAATAATTTTTGCTTTTTTAGTATTAAGTGGCAACAGATTAAACTCACGAAGGTCAACTTTCATAAAATAGTCGCGGTTGAAATCCTTTTTAAGTTTGATTGTTTTCCCCATACCTAAGACACCACCTTCTTTTTCAATTACGTTCTTTTCTTCCAATTCTTTTTTAGTGCCAAAGGCATAATACACTGTATTCATTGTTACAGTCTGAGCTTCAATAGTCTTTGTCTTTTCGCTGATGGTTTGTTCGCTCTCTTTGGTAATGGTTTCAATTTTCTGATTTAACCCGGCAACATTTACATGAAGGCCTTCCAACTCCTGATTTAAGCGAACAAGTTCACCATCTTTATCAGACATTTGTTTGTTCAGTATCTCAATCATGCTTTGGAGTTCCTTAATCTTCACCGTCGAATTATTCAGTTTTCCCTGCATTGATCTAACCAACTCTTTGTTTCTCTCCAATAGCTCATTAATCTGGCGAATGTCTTCAATGATTCTCTTTTTAGCGTCAGCTTTTAACTCAATGCCTGGAGCTGTCTGAACAGAAACTAGTTTCTGAATAGTTTTAACCGAATCCATGTTCATCTGGATTTCATTCATAGCACTAACAAATTCCAGTATGGAATTATCCTTTTGGGCCGCCAACTGTGAGATACTATCCTGTTTGGATTGCATCCTTGCAATGTCCTTTTTATGCTGTCCGCATGAAACAAACACCGCAACTGATAAAATAAGCAATAACTTTTTCATTTGATAAAAATTTTAATGATTAACAATTCAATATTGAGTAAACAGTTGGTTTAGTTTGTAATACGATTAACGCAGGTCGAATGTATATTGGTATGCAACTTAAAAAAACTATAGTATATTATCTGTATCTACTTAGTAACGTGATCTATACATCCTTTATTGCTCTATCCTTTTTTGACTCAACTACCTGATTTAAATCGATGGAATCGAACATTTCCAGAATGCGCCTTTCAGTTTCTTCGAACCCGATTTTAAAAATTTCGTCAGCTTTCTTAAAATCGAAGGTATTATATTTTCTTGTCTCCGGCGGATCGATTACGAAATCGCACTTAACTAAACTATCTCTTATATTCTGACTCATAGCCAATCGAAGGGTGCGCTCTGCAATAGCTTTAATCCCCGAAATTTTTTCTTCAATCCCATTGTGGTTCACGTGTACACCGATCAGAATATCACATTGATCGCGAATACAATCAACTGGTAGATTATTGAGCAAACCACCATCAACATAGGTAAATCCGTCGATAATCTGAGGTTCAAAAATTACAGGTATAGATGCCGAAGCTAAAACCCATTGAAAAAGCTTTCCTGCATTTTTGATTTCAGATTGACCACTATTAAGGTTTACCACCGAGCAATAAAATGGTTTTTTGAGACTCGAAAAATCGTCGACACCAATGTTATTTTCAAGTAACGACAAAATCTTCTTAATATCAATCAGCCCACCTGATGGCATTTGCCATTTAAACATCTTCACCATTTTATTCGACTTCACCAGTTCCAAAATATCCAAAGGCGCCATTCCTGATGCATAAAATACGCCAACCAACGCTCCGGCACTCGCTCCTGAAATGATTTCGGGCCGAATACCATATTTATGAAGAGCCTCCAATACCCCGATGTGAACAATTCCTCTGGCTCCTCCCCCACTAAACGAAATTCCAAATTTATACGGCTTTGGGTTCAAATACATCCGATGCTTTATTTATAATCCCGAATTTATCTTATTAATTAGTTTATAAACTGTTCGACCGATCGGCTGAAAACAAAAATCGATCTTTAATTGTATAAAGCTAAGCTAATTCAGTATCAGAGATGTTACAAAACTTTCCAAAATTGTTACATCATTCTCACATTACATGGGTGCAAATTAAAACATAAAAAGCGGAAGTTATATTACATATTAACTTCCGCTTCAGCTTTATTTTGCTGTTAAGTTATCTTCGAAATACCCAAAGAATATTATTATAAGTGGGTTGCTGGTTGTTGCCAAAAGCTACACCAATGTCGCGATAGGCTTTTATCCTAAGTTTTTCGAGAGCAACGTTATCGCCCCAAACCCGTTCCATAAATTTCCAATCGCGTATCTCATCTTTTTGTACTTTTTGTTCCATCTTGGCAATCAGCCCTTTCGTTTCAGCATAGCACTTCGAGTCCGGATCAATCAGGCATAGAACTGCACCGGCGTCGGCGGCACCAGCAGACGTTGGGTTAGAGGCCCAAATTGATGAAGCCATATTCATAAAAATCTGACAATCATGATCAATATAATCCTTGTAGATAGGTCCTATTTCCTGCATTGATTTCATGTAACAGTCTTTACAAACTTCAGGAATACCCGAAAGAGTTGCAATAGCAGCCTGAAATTGGTTTTGTGATTGCAGAGCCTTGGCTTTTGCTATTACAAAATCGCAACGAGAATTATAATATTCAATGATTTTTTGCTTGCCGGTTTTCATGAATCGTTCCAGTTCTGCATTATTCATGTTTATTGGTCTAAGTCCGGAAAGGTAAGCCTTGTTTTTGTTGGTGCCGGCACCTTTGCTCGACATACTGGTTGTTGAAACGACTATTTGATCGACACAATCAACGATATACAGGTAAATCTGGAAGGTATAGGCCTCCATTGGCGGAACAGTTGGAGTTACATCCTTTGTCAGGGCAACCATCTTTGCCGTCAGTACAAAGCGCGGGCTTGGACCCGAACCTCCCAATCCGTTTTTTACAGCTACTTCCATCAGTTTATTTTCGAGCAAAGCCTGTGCCTGATCAGGAATATCTTCTACCTGAGGTGGAACCAAAACATCGATGGCAATGCGGTCCATGTCGTCAGCCGACCCTAAATTGTTCTGACTCATTCCTAAGAACGGCAGAAAAAGCAACAAATAAAGAAGATTCTTCATTATGGTCTGTATTAAATAACTTAACTATCAATCTCTTAATTTCTGAAAAGTCGGATGTGCCAGCTTACCAGTTTATTTTTCTCCGAGGATGAGCCAAACTTCTCCTAATCCACGGGTATAGATCTTAACCGGAGTATTGAAGGGAGCAGCCGTTAGCATCGAACGCAAATCGCGCACCCAGCGGCGGGTATCCATTGCCCGATCGCGATCGTCGAACAGCGGAATGCGAACCTGCTCAAAAATCATACGACTTTCCGAATAATCAGAAAGATTGTATCGCTTCTGAACGGTATTGTCAGACACCCAATCTTCAATAATTTCGCCACATTCAAGTGTTTCGCCTTTAAAATTAAACTCCTGTTCCAAGTCGAAAGCGGCACCATTAAATACTCTTACCTGAAGGGCAACCTCACGACCGTTTTTAAACAGATCATCGAAATGAGACTGTAGGCGTGAATTAAAGTCATCGATGTAAGAAATTACTGCTTCTTCGAGCAAAACAACTAACTCGGTAGAAAACGATGGTTGGCCTGTTCCCTGTGCTCCGGCAATTTGCTTGTCGGTGTAGGCGTCCAACCCCTGAAGCATAAATGTAATTGATTTTTTTGGTCCGATTTGATTTACTACATAAGTAATCTGGATAATAATATCAGCATTTGCAGTACGTTTCAGTACATCGGTCGGACTTTCCGCCAGATCACTTCCGGCCTTACTGGTGAGCATGCTTACTTCGGCACTTTCTGTTTCGAGCGTTTTCAGTACACTTTCCAGGTTTTTCAATGGAAAACCACGATCGGCCATAAGTGTATTTATTTTACTCAGAACCATTAACAATTCGGTATCGTTTTGTACCGCAGCTTTGTAGTCAGGAAATGTTTTAATTGTTCCCATTACATCCTGCGACTGTACGTAACCATTTTTGATGCACCAGTTGTCGCTCGGGATAACCATGATGGTTGGTTTTTTTGCCTGAGAGAAACCTAATACAGTGACAAAAAGTAATATAAATATCAGTACGTATTTTTTCATAGTTGTTTGCTTTAAATGTTAAAATCCTCTTGAAAGTTCTTTCAGAATTCCGGCGGCCTCCAATTCGGAGCGAAGTTGAGAGTGCATCACAGCCACTATAATTCCTACTTTATAATCTTTGTTGGATACTTTTATCCGATCTACCTTCCCATCGCCGGTTTGTGAGACAAAGGCCAGATAGCGACCTCCATCTGCAAAAAAGGAATTGAAATATTCCCTGTTTTTTTGTTCTGCATCTGGTTGGTTAACCAACGGACGAGTCATACATCCTGGTTTTCCACCCAGAATTCCTTTAAAAATAACAGCATGAACAGCATTCTTTTTGGCCATATAAATCGCATCATCAGGTTTTTTGCCAAAACCCCAGACTTTAATCAGTTGTGTCCCGTCCATACCGGTACCCATACACTCAACTTCATAATTCGAAATAGTATAACCGGCAGCTGCGCGCTGTTTTTTTGTCTGAGCTTCTGTTGTGAGAGAAAACAGAAAGAAAACCAGACTTACTGCAAATAAATTTTTCAGGTTCATATTTTGCGATTTTAAGATTTAGAACATAAAACGAATTCCATAAGATATACCAAGTCCTGCCCGATCGGGGAATAAATCGTTGTAATTTCCAGGATTATTTACTTCAGTTTCTATCGCATCTTTCACCGTAGGTGCCAGCATCACATAATAAGTTGCCGATCCGATTAGCTGAATGTTGTATTTCAGGTTAATACCTAGGCGGGCACCGCCTTCAATAAAAATGGTTTCAGCTTTGTAATCAGATGTTTTTCCTGTGGCTGATTCGATTCCAACACCGACAAATGGACCGGCGTGAAGGAAATTAGTGAGGTAATAATCTTTATTTACCCCTGCACTTACACGCAGAAGATCAACATCTTCCGGAGATATACCATCGAGTGTAAATTCTCCACTATTATATCCACCGTCAACATAGAGTTTGAATGAAGTCATTCCTCTCGAAATTCCCTGTTTCTTCCCATAGAAAAGCCGCCCCATGTAGTATTCGATGCGCGCATCAAGACCGCTCATGGCATCCTGCTGATAGCCGAGGAAAAAGTTAAGGCCCGCATCAATTCGTTGTTCAACAAACATACCCATGTTATCAATTTTTCCACCGGCAATCTGGTAAAAATAAGATGGTTCGGTTTCACCAGAAGTCACAGAACGGTTATCAGCAACCGACATCGATTTAATTACTCCTCTGCGACTTGAATATTGCTCACCGCTACGGGTTTGACGGTTTTCGAAAACGAAGTAACGCTGATCATAGCCAAGACCTTCCTTTTTACCAATCTTCACTGCAATTGGGTTCGTTTTATAAATTTGAGCTTTAACCTTAAAATCAGAAACCTGATAAGTCAAGTGGTTTAATATGTTGACCATTGAGCTGTTTACCATGTCGCGCAGTAATTCATCCTGAGTTTTTTGCACCTTCGGGGCTAGGGACTGTCCGGCATTGTACTGGGTAGCTTGAACAGGCATAATCAGATTTTTTACCGGGACCAAAGGGAAAGTATTGGCATCAAATTTCGCAGCCTTTATTTTAGCATCAGCCGATCCTTTGTTTACCCACATATCCTGAAAAAACACTGCTGAAACAGAGTCATTAAAATTCAGTTTGTATAAAAGCCCGATCAGATCCCCTTTTACACCATTCATTTTACGTGCCTCGGGAGCGGCTTCTGTTTTTGTATAATACTCGTCCATCGTCATCAGGTTCGAGAAACCCAGAACCAGAACATAAGAATGATCTACCAGTCCAAGTCCGGCATCCATCAGCGCCGATTCTCCACGTTTACTCGATGAAGCTATCGAAAGGTCGCTATCGTCAGAATTATAAATGCCTCGTTCTTTCAATACTTCAGTATTAAAAGAACCATCTGGCTGACGGTTAAACCATTTAGCCACTATTCCCTGTCCAATTTTATTGTCATCAAGCAGCTTAAGCACATCTGTTTTGAAAACTTTTTCCTGCTGAGCTTTATCGAACAGACTTACCGCAGCATTGTAAGGAATATTACGGAATCCGATTTCATTGCTGTAAAATTTATCAGCGATTTTTATGGTATCAATCATTTTTGCAAGCTGGCCGGCTAGTGGACTGTCAGATTTTAAACCAATGATTGTTAATGAATTGCGGTCGTAATCTGATGAAACAATTTGTTTCTTAACCTTTTTTGCCGAGTCTGTAATATCCTGAGCGGACAAACAAAAAACGCTTATAACAAGAGTGATACAGATGAAAGCTTTTTTCATTGTTGCAGTTTTATTTGGTTTCTTTTTATATAAATACAATTAGAGTTGGGTAATCTAAGCCTGTCCTGAATTCAAAAAAAACATACGCTAAAAATCATCACTCACAGGCAGTTTACGAATCGCAAATAAATGTATAAGTAATTTTGAAATCTATCTAAAATTATAACATGAATTTAAAGATTTTACCCCTTATTTTGAATGATTCAGAATAAGGGATTTTATGTATTTAAACGAAATGGAAATACGTTTTACCTATGCACCGCCAATTTTACTCAGCAGTTTTTGAACCTCTGCGGCACTTTGGCTCACACTTGTCGAACCTGTCAGTTGCTGAAGATACTTCATCGTAGACAGAGGATCACACTTATCAGTAGCAAAATCGTCCATTACTTTCTGAACCTGTTCCCAGTGTTGGAGCGCAGCCTGTCGTGATGCGGGCGAACCGCCAGCATTAGCCGGCGTGCTTTTCAGTCGATCCAACACCTTTGTTTTAAGGTCTTTGCTAAGACTTGCGCATGCTTTTTTCATATTTACAAAGGCCGGATCGGGCCCGGTAAGTGCATTTTGCACTTTGTTATATATGGCTTTTCCTGCTTTTTCAAAATCTTGTGGTGTCACCGGCGGATCAAGCGTGGTGAATGGCCCTTCCATTTTCTTTTGAAGCCATGAAAGTGGAAATGATTCGCTATGAGCACTTGTGGTGATGCTTTGATCCGCAAGTTTAGCGCTCCTGCCGGTTATAGCTTTATAACTGCCATCATATACTTTTTGAGCTTCGTCCATAAATTGACCCATCGACACCGGTTGTCCGTTTTTGGTGACCTGACTCTCAAATTTTGCCAGTAATCCCAAATCACGGTCGGCATTTACACCTCGGCTACAGGCATTTCTATATTCCTGAAACCAACTCTTTTCTACGTTGTACCCCTGGCTCCTAAGTTTATTTATCATTTCTGCATCAGCCCGTGGGTAGATACTTTTTTGAAGCCGATTGTCAAATATTTTTTGAGTATTCAGGCATTCCCTGAGTTTGGTATAGTCACGAGTTGCGCCTGATTTGATTTGGTTTTCCAGTACTGTCAGTTCATTCTTCATAATTCGCTTGGCCAAACTACTGCTGTTTGCAGCTGAAACGGCATCATCCAAAGCTTTTCGAACTTCAAGATAGTTCTTCCCGCCAGTTGCCTTACATTTTTCAAAAGCAGCAGTTTTCTCTTTTAGCTGATTGACAAGAGCCTTATTCCATTCCATTTCCTGCTGGTATTTGTTCGCCTCAAGAATGTTTTTAAATGAATTGACTTCGCTTTTGACAACCTTAGGATTGAGCAATTTACCAATACCCCAACTTCCGGCCTTCATGACTCCAGCCATTGCGAGCATTGTAGCTCCCTGAATAGCCATATTTTTCAATGCTTCCTTCGGACCTTTTTCTACACCTGTACAAGCCCCTTCGTAAGCCATTGAAAGAGCCAGTCCAGCTCCCATTCCAGTAAATAGTGTTCCAACAAAGATGGCTTTATCGCATCCTGACTTAAGGTTTTCAACATACCTTAAATTTCTTTCAGCAACTTCCAGACGTTCAAAGGCTTTTCCCTGCTGAGCTTCCAGTTTCTTTTGTTCAGCCTGTGAAGCGCCTTTCGCACTTGCATGAAGGGCGTCTAAGGCTTGTTGAGCTTTGGCGAATCCTCCCGGATCAAAAATTCCTTTGACAACACCGTTGTTCATACTTTCCCTGAATTTTTTGGCTTCATCAGGATTGTATTTATCGAGTACTTTGAGCATTCTTACATAAGAGGCCTGCATTTGACTGGCACGCTGGAATTCTTCGCGCATTTTACGGGATGTCTCTGCCAGTACAATCGCCGAATGCTCATCCCATGGCCCTCTGGTTTTAACAATAGTTCCGGTTTTGATCGATTCGATCAGGTCTTTGCTGTCGTGGATGTTTTGTTCCATGTGAAGTGCCTGTAGCCTTAGCTCTTCGCGTCGTTTGTCCTCTTTTTCGCCTGCCATTTCCCTTCGTATAGATTCAATTGTTTTTTTTGCAGCAGCGATATTGTTTTCATGTTCAGCAATTGCCTGATTCTTTTCGTCGCTCAACGAAGGATCCTGTTGGGTTGGCTTTGCAGCAACTCCGGAAGACAAATCAACTGGTTCCCATTTAAACCTGTTATAGGCTGTCCAAACTCCATAGTTTGTTTGATCTGCAATATTTATATAAAAGTAATATTCGCCTTGGGCTGGTTTGCCTATGGATACGTCCGAAATTTTTCCATCCAGATAGTAACCTCCTCTTCCCCAAGGAGCATATTCGCTGTCATATGGTTCGCCAGATTCGGGAACCCGGATCATGATATGCGATGAATACATACAATAGTTTTTCTCTCCGTCTGGTCTGGTCTCTGAAAATTTATCACCTCCCGCTGTCGACCATGTAGTACCAACCCCAGCAACCAGTGAAACTACACCTTTGTTGGCATGAGCTTTCGAACCGGCATCTTTGATTGTAACTTTAAATGGCACTTTTCCTCCATACCAATCATAGCTGCCATCACCATAAATAGTAACATTTGCATATATTGGTATTGTTCCGGAAGTTGGCCACGCACATTCGTAACTTGTAATAACATCGTCCGTCCATATTTCCTGGGTTCCAGGTTTGTAACCCATTCCTGTTCTACTGGTTTGGTAGAAACTAACCGAATTCGTACCATTAACTTTCACAATTCCATTTTGTTCCGGCGTACCGGTAATGTATCCAACGGGCTTTCGCACATCAATAAATGTTCCTTCATATTTAAGATATCCTACCAAACGATTTTCAGGATTATTTGAATTTTTCGTATTATTCTCCAACCCTAAAGCTGTCTCTGCATTTGTTCTTTCTTCCTGTTCTTCGGCTGCCAGTTCCTGAGGGGTTGGAATTTGAGCTTTGATTTCGGCTTGCTTAACAATGCTTTCCAAATATGTTTGCTGATCCTGAATAATGCTTCTTTGTATTTCCGCTAACATTGCCGTCACTTCTTTTTCGTCTTCATCCTGCATGAGTTCTGCAAGCTGATTTTGGGCAATTGCAAAATCATATTCCCACGCAGCCTGTGTCATCAGTTCTCTGTGTATCATTGCTTCCAGAAGAAGTTCACTTTGAGCACGAATACCCTTATGCGCTTTTTCCGATGCTGTCGCTGCATAGGGAGCATATTGCTTCATCATAGCCTGATCCTCAATCTCCTCGAATGGCCCCTGAGTTTGTCGCAACAAAGCCATCAAGGCATGAACATCACCACCTGGACGACCACCTTCTAGCGCATCTAATAATGATTTTGGATCTTTTGCAAGACCAACAGCCCAATTAGCATCATCAGGTACTATATTTACCGTTCCAATAGGGTTGATAACCGAACCTTGCTCGTCTCCATCTGGTATCGATGCTGCTTTATCTGAAATTGCCGGATCGTAGCCGGAGGCAGTTGTCGCAGAAGAAGCTGTTGGGGGTGTTGAAGCAGAGGTTGGCTGATCTGCCTGTTTGGTATTGCCTGTTTCAGAAGACGCTCCTGTAGAAGAAACACCTGTTACTAAAGAAGAGGCGGACGGAGTTTCGGGCTTAACACTACTTGTAGCAGGTAATGTTCCCGGAGACGAAACCGGAGATGTTATTACGGAAGAAGCTGAAGGAGTTCCAGGTCTTGCATTGCTAGCAGCAGGTTTTGTGATTTGAGTTGAGGGTGGTGCAGCTTTCACTTTTGTAAAACCTGAAAGATCTTCATTGCCTGAGGTATTGGTCTCTGGCTGGGTAACAATACTTATAACAACATTTGGGTCATTAACATCTGCAGTTGATTGGGTGGCTCCCTTGTTCGCAGCCAATGCCGGACTGTCTGAAGTTGATACCTGAGAAATGAAGTTTATTGCTTCGGACGGAGGATCAGTCAGAAGAGACTCGGAAGTAATCTCAATCTGGTACATTTTGGTTTTGACCAACGGATTCAATATAAACTTTTGCTGTCCGGTTGCCTTCGATTTCAATTTCATAAAATGGCAACTTTTTTGTCCGGCAAATGAATATGGGGCCGCAGGTTTTCTTTGCTCAATTATCCACTGTTCCTTCTGAAAGCCTTGAATAATTGGCAAGATTAATTGGGTAAATGCCATTGGAGTGGGACAAAGAGTTGGCTCTTTTTTAAACGTTACCTCAATTTTTTGTGAATTGTTCTGAAATACAAAAGAATCCCCTGAACTTTTATCTCCGCTGTAACTCCAATAAGGAAGAAGTTCAACCTTGTAATCTCCTAAATTCTGAGATTGTGCGAAAACTGTATTTATAAATCCTTGGGAAAATAAAAAAGCAGCCACCACACAAATACAGTGCAGAAGCTTAATTGCAGGTTTTTTGTTCATTTTTAATCAGGTTAGAGACAGGTAAAAATAAGAATAGTTTTTCCTTGTTTTAACCATCCTGATTAAAAATACCGATATTTATTTTGCCTTCAGGAAATGATAATTTCTTCGATTTTGCCAGCAACCTCTAATCCGGCATTTCTGCCCGTATCGTTAAAAATTGTTTTTCCGCTTTTAATTTCAGTCAGTTTAACCATTATTTGGCCATCCATACTTTCCTCAATACGGCCATCCATCAAACCAAGAATAGGCGATGCCAATGCAGTGGCAGCTTCCCGTTTAACCAATATTTCCAATCTGTAATTTTTGTTGTCCATAACCAGTTCCACTTTTTCGGTATCAATAAAAGATTTTCGCAGAGTACTCTGGTTGTAGGTAGTAAATTGAATGAGCCTATTTTCCAGCCAGATACCTGCAATAAAACCTACAAATGAATAACCCATATATGGAATTTTAGCAACCGAAACTTTTAACGAGTTTCCCGGCTGGCTAAAATGATTGGTTTGCATCCAAACATAAGCGCTTGGGAATGACTGTCCCCAGTCCTTTTCAATGTAACCGCGGCCATTACTGAAATCCAGGATTTCTCCATTTTCTTCTACATAGCCAGTTATTGCATGATCCATACTAACAATTCCGTGGTAGCATTCCATAAACGGCAAAAAAGTGTATGGCCCCATAATACCAGGTGAATACCATCTGTTAGGCCATGGCACATTCCCCGAAAATTGAAGGTTGGCTTTCAGTTCAGGTAAATTAAGCTGTAACCCAGCTTCCGAAAAAGAATTCTCTTCGATAGCTATTTTGAATTGGTCAGAACTCGGGCTAAAAGCGTTTGACGAAAACTTATGGTACTTTGCGGTGTGCTTTTTACCATCTAAAACCTGAATAAAAGCATGTCGGTTTCCCTCACTGTCAATGGCAATTCCGGGAATTATGGCAAGTGCCTTGTTCTCAGCTTCATTAACAACTTTAAAATACCATCCTTCAAAATAGTTTCGCTTGCGGGTCCAGCCCTGAAATTGTTCGGGATGAAAAATAGAACGGATTTTATTCTTTAGCATATTAGGGTTCATCAGCAAATATTAAACTATCCCAATTTAGTGCTTTCTTTCGGAATTAAATTGAAAGTTCGTAATATTGTACGCGCTAAAAAAAAAGACTGAATCAATTCGGAAATACTGCATTTTAAAGGAGGTTTATACAATATTCTTTTCAATTGGCAGTTTATCCTAAAGTCAACAAATTTCTGATATTGGGCAAACATTATTCATATCGTATTTTCTTCGTTAGTGTGTTGTTTTTTCTGGCCGGATGTTCGACCGAGAAAAACACGTTTATGTCGCGCCGCTACCACAATCTTACTGCGCATTATAATGTGTATTTTAATGGTCGCGAAAGTCTGCGTGCAGGAGTTGAAAAGATAAATAATTCGGTAGAAGACGATTATTCAAAAGTACTACCATTATTCAAATCAAGTAATCCATCAACTGCAACTGCGGCTGCTTCCGATATGGAAAATTCCATTCTGAAAGGCTCAAAGCTTATTCAGTCACATTCAATTACCAAAAGATTAAAACGTAGAAAAAACCAGTCTGCTTCGTATAAACGTTTTGCAAGCCGTGAAGAATTCAACAATTGGGTTGATAATGCATATGTTTTGATGGGAAAGGCCTACTTCTATCAGCATAATTTTGCTTCGGCCATCGAAAATTTTTCATTTGTGATTCGCAAATTCGAAGACGATCCTTCACGCTACACGTCGAGTGTATGGCTGATACGTTGTTATACCGAATTGGAAAGATATGTTGAAGCCTACGAAATCATTCAGCAAATGCAGGATGATGAAGATTTTCCACATCAGCTTGATGCAGAACTGGCAGCGGTGATTTCTGATTACTATGCCAAACAATTATCCTACACCGAAGGAATTCCATTTCTGTCGATCGCCGTAAAACAAACCGCAAAAAAACAAGACCGATTAAGGTATAAATACGTTTTAGCACAGTGGTATCAGGAAACCGGAAATCCAGAAAAAGCTTCTCAGGTTTTCAGAGAGATCAGCAGGATGAACCCTCCTTATAAAATGGCCTTTAATGCCCACATTAATGCAGCGGGTACTTTTACCGGAACAGGCGATGTAGAAAAGTTGAAAAAAGAACTGCACAAAATGCTTCGTGACAAAAAAAATCTGGAGTTCCGCGATCAGATTTATTTCGCCATGGGAAACATTGCAATGAAAGAAGGGAATAAAAAACAGGCAAAAGAAGATTACATGAAATCGGCTTCGATGAGTGTTGATAATTTATACCAACGTGCCTTATCATGCTTAACTCTTGCCCAGATTTATTTTGAAGAACTGGAATACAAAAAATCTCAGAGCTATTACGATAGCGCTATGATTGTTATCGACGACAAATACCCCAATTACTCACAGATATTCGAGCGCCACAAGAGTTTAACCCGCTTAACCGATAATATTTATGCTGTTGAACGCGAAGACAGTCTCCAGCGTATTGCAAAAATGGACGAACCTTCAAGAAATGCAATGATCGACAGGTGGATCAGAGAAGCCAATGAAAAAGAAGCACTGGCTAAACAGGCAGAAACATTACAAATGCAGGACCGAAATTATTTCAGGAGTAATGAAAGCCGGTTTGGATTAAGCCAGCAACAGGAAGGTGCAGGGTGGTATTTCTATAGCCCAACTACGGTGGCCTACGGAAAAGTTGAATTTGAGCGATTGTGGGGTAAACGGAAACTGGAAGATGACTGGAGGAGGTCAAATAAACGATCGACATCGGAAGATAATGCTGAAATGGCTGAAGACTCGCTCATGTTGGCTGAAGGCCAGGTAAAAAAGATAGATGATCCCAAAGTTCGTGAATTTTATACGCAAGATTTGCCCGTTAATGATTCGTTGATGTCTGTGTCGCATGGTAAAATCAGAAACGCTTTATTTAGTGCCGGTCGAATTTTCAAAACCGATTTTAATGATTTCCCGAGATCAGTTGAGTCATTTGAAGAACTGAATAAGCGTTATCCTGAAAACATGTTTACTCTTTCGTCGTGGTTCGAATTGTGGAATTTGCACACAAGTCTTACTAACCAGGAAAAAGCAGATTACTACAAAAACCTGATTATTGGCAAATATCCCGATTCAAAATATGCCAAATATTTACTGAACCCAAATTATTTTGTGGAGCTGGAAGCCAGAACCGACAGCGTTAACAGGCTATATCAACAGGCTTTCCTCGAATTCAAAAACGGTCAATATGCTCAGTCTGGAAAAATTACTGAACAAATTATGGCCTTGCAACCCGACAGTGCGTTAATCCCCAAAATTAAATTTTTCAAAGTCGTTGCCGATGGTGCAACATCAACCCGCGAAAACTTTGGTAAACAATTAACCGATTACATTTCGAGCTATCCGACTGCTGAACCAAAGGATTTAGCCGAAAGAATTCTGAAACTTATTCAGGACAGCACCTTGGTCGATTATCAGAAAATGGTTGACTCTGGTTATTTGAGCGATCAGATTAAAAACGATGAGCTTTTGCCAGGGAAGCAAAAAGGAGCAGATGAATTTGGAGGTAAATTCTCGTACGACGAAGACTTACTGCATTATTTTGTGGTCGCCTACCCCAAAAGTGCCAATATTGATCTAAACCGGCTGAAATTCGATCTGGCCAACTACAACATCGACCATTATACCAAAGTTGATTTTGACATTGAAACCCAAAGTCTGAATAATACGACTTCTTTACTTCTGGTGCGTTCGCTTAACGACAAAGAACAGGGGTTAATTTATTTTAGATCAATCATCAAAAGGCGTGGCGTTTTCGAGGCTTTGAAGAATGTAAAATATGTAAATTTCATTACATCTTCGACCAATTACAGAGAAATTACAACCGACAAGGATTTTGCCGAATACCTTAAATTCTTTATTAAAAATTACAGCCGTTTTGTGACCGGCGATTTCTCTGACGAGGTACTTCCGGAGCCCGAAGAATTATTGGCCAAAGCGCGACAGGAAGAAGAAGCGTTGAAGGAAAAGGGAAGTTTTGTGACCGTTGCCCCAACAGGATCGGGTTTAGATATATATACAGGTATTGAAACCGGAAAGCAGAATTTTGTAATTGCAGTAAATTCACCAGGAGTTAATCTGAAGCAAATCATTGCAGGATTTGCCAGCCATAACAAAGAACAATATGGAAACTCCGAATTAAGCATCAGCCAATCAAAAGTAGCCGATTATCAATTGATGGTTGTTGGTTCCTTCAAAACAAAAAATGAAGCTATTGGCTATTTCACAAAAGCAATTACTACCCGCAAACTCTACAAGAGTCTGGATACGCTTAGCT
>JFJP01018643.1_pt1 | contig 19643 bp, 12 predicted proteins | sample 431651 | NCBI WGS metagenome assembly JFJP01 (sample SAMN02602958, study PRJNA72255) | Microbial mat metagenome, whole genome shotgun sequencing project. | biome: fresh water; feature: sink hole; material: water; isolation source: purple microbial (photo- and chemosynthetic) mats found in...
CCCTCCTCGCTCGGTTATAACGCCCTCAGCGACAAGGTGCGGCAGTTGACGGTGATGATGGATAATTTCTCGCAGGAACTGGTCGGCGATCTTGAACGCGTTCACGGCGCGTGAGGAAGGGGGACGACCATGGGACGAACAGCTCCATTAATGTCAACGCGGGTCAGTAGCGAAATCAATCTGACACCGATGATGGACTTGACGTTCATCCTGCTGATCACCTTTATCATTACCTTCCCGATGATTGAGCAGGGGGTACCGATCAACCTGCCGCAGGGCAGCGCGAGTCCGGTTTCTTCCGACGCGAACCGCTCCGTGATCAGCTTGGACGGGGCGGGAAATCTTTATTTCAATGACCGTGCAACCAGTTTTGACGGCCTTCTGGAGCAGATCACCCAGTTGGCCCAGGTGGATTTGACGACGACCGTGTATGTGCGGGCCGACAAGGATGTCCGTTACGGCGAAGTAGTGCGGGTGATGCGGGCATTGCATGATCAGAAGCTGACCCGTATCTCCCTGGTGACGAAGGGTGATTAACCGTGTTGGGGATATGCCGTTAATGGAGTGCTGAACGAATGACAACGACGACGGTCAGACCAGCATGGCATGTGCGGGGGCGATGGCTGCTGTTACTGGCCGTGGTGCTGTTGGCTTTCGGTTGGCAGTATGGCTATATCGGGGCGACCCTTCGTTGTTATGTACTGCCCCGTGCGCTACCCCTGGTCATGGAACGGGACGGTATTGTCATTCACGCTGCCGAGTCAGCACCTGTTGCCGCCCGGCCGTTGCCAGACCCCGGTTTGCAGGTGACGGTGAGCCAGGCCTACCTGTATGACCTGGTTGAGCGCAGCCCCCTGCCGGCATGGCTGGTGCCGCCCGGCCTGCTGGTCGACGGCTGCGAAGTCCATGCGGAATGGATTCCGCCCGACCTTAAGGGAGCGGTGCGGATTCCGATCGTGTTGCGGCTTGATGCGTCAGCCGGACTTCTGCCTCGTGTGTATTTCCGTTTTTCGGCAGCCGAGCTGAATACGCTGCTCAGTGAGCAATTCGCCGAGGATTGGAGTGATACGGAATCCTATTTCCTTGGGGAGTATGACCTCAATCAGCGGATCTGGTTCCGCTCTTTCCGGTTGACGTCGCCTGCCCAACCGCGTTGTCAGGCCAGTGCCCCGATCCGGTTTACTGCCGAGGCGACGGGACGACTTCGCTATGGATTCAAGGATGGCTTTGTTTCCGCCCGGATTACGGCGAATGTCCGGCGGCTGGTTGTCTCGTTCGAGTTCACGCCAGCCGAGCATCGTAACGGGATCGGGTTTGGTTACCGGGCTCGGGTTGAGGTGCTGGATCTATCGGCAGATCGTATGGCTCCCTGGCTGGAGCGGCGCCTGGCCAATAGCCTTCGTGGGTCGATGGAGCGTTCGCTCAACAAGCGACGCAAGCGGGAGAAGATGGAGAGGCACCGTCTTCCTCGCTGGCTGCCGCTGGATCTGGCGGTCGATGTTTATCTAGACAATTGAGGAAAACAGATTTAGATTATTGGATAAGTAAAAATTAGCGGATATGTAAAAAAGGAGAAAAAGAATGGCGACTAAAAAGACACCGAGTTGGATTACGACACTTCCCAGGATTGGTATTCGCCCGACGATTGACGGCCGTTACGGCGGCGTGCGCGAATCGCTGGAAGGGCAGGTCATGGCGATGGCCGAGAATGCAGCGCGCTTGATTACCGAGACGCTGAGCTATCCCGATGGCACTCCCGTGGAATGTGTGATCGCGGACACCTGTATCGGCGGCGTCGCCGAAGCGGCCGCCTGTGCCGAGAAATTTGATCGCGAGAATGTGGGCGTGTCGCTCACGGTAACGCCCTGCTGGTGCTACGGCTCCGAGACGATGGATATGGATCCCTTGCGTCCGAAGGCGGTCTGGGGCTTCAATGGCACCGAACGCCCGGGTGCGGTTTATCTGGCTGCCGTGCTGGCAGGGCATACGCAGAAGGGCCTGCCCGCCTTCGGCATCTACGGTCGCGATGTGCAGGATGCAGGCGATTCGAGGATTCCGGCGGATGTCGCCGAGAAGATCCTGCGCTTCGCCAAGGCAGGGCTGGCGGTGGCGATGATGCGTGGCAAGTCGTACCTATCCATGGGCGGCTGCTCGATGGGCATTGCCGGTTCAATTGTTGATCAGCCGTTCTTCGAGGATTATCTCGGCATGCGTGTGGAGGCGATTGACCTGACGGAATTCGCCCGGCGCATGCGTGACGGGATCTTTGACAAGGACGAGTATGCCAAGGCCATGCAGTGGGTGAAGGAGAATTGCGTGGAAGGAATCGATCCGAACGGCCCGAAAACCCGCCGTTCGCGCAAGCATCTCGATCAGGAATGGGAAGATTCCGTCAAGATGGCGATGATCACCCGCGATCTGATGGTTGGGAATCCAGCGTTGGAGAAGGCGGGCTACAAGGAAGAAGCCCGTGGCCACAACGCCATTCTGTCAGGGTTCCAGGGGCAGCGTAACTGGACCGATGGTTTCACCAACGGCGATTTCCTCGAAGCGATCTCGAACAGCTCGTTTGACTGGAACGGTGCTCGTATGCCCCGCTTGGTGGCGACAGAGAATGATTGTCTCAACGGGGTGGCGATGCTGATGGGGTACCTGCTGACGAATACGGCACAGGTGTTTGCCGATGTGCGGACCTACTGGAGCCCGGACGCGATCAAGCGGGTGACGGGGTACCAGGTGGAGGGCGTGGCCTCCGGCGGGTTGATCCACCTGATCAATTCCGGGGCGGCAGCGCTGGATGGCAGCGGGGCACAGACGCGTGACGGACAGCCGGTCATGAAGCCGTTCTGGGAAATCAAGAAGAAGGATATCGCGGCCTGCATGCAGGCCACGACCTGGCATCCTTCGGTCACGGAGTATTTCCCCGGCGGCGGCTGGTCGTCCAAGTTCGTTTCCAAGGCAGGTATGCCGATCACGATGAGCCGTGTCAACCTGGTCAAGGGACTGGGACCGGTGCTGCAGATTGCCGAGGGCTGGACGGTTGAACTGCCCGAGGAGGCGCATCGCAAGCTGGATGAACGCACCAACATGACGTGGCCGACGACGTGGTTTGCCCCGCGTGTCACAGGCAAGGGGGCCTTCCGCGATGTGTACGAGGTCATGGCTCGCTGGGGTGCCAATCACGGGGCGTTCTCGTATGGCCATATCGGTGCCGACTTGATCACGCTGGCGTCCATGTTACGGATCCCGGTGTTCATGCACAATGTTGAGGAGAAGGACGTCTACCGGCCCAGCGCCTGGTCATCGTTCGGTACCGAGGGTCTGGAAGGGGCGGATTTCCGTGCCTGCCAGTGCTACGGGCCGGTCTATGCCTGATCGCGGCGCATCCACCAGTGTTAGGGGTAGGAGGACATACGATGTTTGATGTTGCCAGGGTTCCGTTCAGTTATCATGGGTCATGGATGTCGATCAGTATTCCCAGTGGGAAAACTGAGCTTTTCTTTCGGAATCATCATTTCAAGTCGCATGATCTGTTCACGCTTCAGACGCTGGTGGATGGAAACCTTGTAACGCCAGTCATCAAGGCCAGTGCGTCGGCGTTGGTTCTTGAGACTGGGGCGGGGTGTGTCGAGATCTGTTTCGAGGGGCCGGATTCGGTCCGGTTGCGCGGGCAGGGGGGGGGCGTCTTGCGGCTGGCCTGCAAGCGCAACCATGCCTACGGCAATGGTCCAGGAATGGCTGTCTTTAACTTCCGGCGGGCATACCGGCGTTACCAGTTCGAGTCGCTGCGTGGCTCGCTGGCCTTGAAGGGGGCGTATGCGTCGGAAGCCGAGGACCTGGACAACCTGGCTGAAATCAAGGGTGACGGCGTGCTGAAGAACGTCGAGCAAGGCATGCAGGCGATCATCATTAGCCCCGATGCCGCTGGCGTCTGGGAACTGGCGATCGATGAGTTCTGGAGCAGTTGGCGGCGACCGGTGCGCAAGGCGTTTGATGCCTGCATGGCGGCTGCCGCCGAGGCCTTCGAGACGTTCCGGCAGCGGCTTCCCGCCGTTTCGCCGGCACTGGCGTCGGCACAGGCGCTGGCCGCTTATATCGATTGGTCCTGTACGGTCAATCCCACGGGATTGATCAAGCGGCCGACGTTGTTCATGTCGAAGAACTGGATGGATAATGTCTGGAGCTGGGACCAGTGCTTTAATGCCATGGCACTGGCATCTGGGCATCCGCAGTTGGCCCTGGACCAGATGCTGACGGAAGTCGATCACCAGGATGATTTCGGATCCTATCCCGATGCGTTCAACGATCTTGAGATCCACTACAACTTCTCGAAACCGCCGGTTCACGGATTGGCTTTCAGCGAGATCCTGGCGCGGTTGCCCGCGCCACCGTCGCGGGAGGTCATGGAGTCCATGGTGGTTTCGCTTGGTAAGCAGGCGGACTGGTGGATGACGTACCGGGTAATGCAGTCGGTGCCCGGAGACCCGGCGTCGGGCGTCGGGGGGCGGGCGTCCTCGCTGGATGGATTGCCGTATTATCTGCATGGCAATGATTCCGGCTGGGACAACAGCACGATGTTTGCCAGGGGGGTTCCGCTGGTGGCGCCGGATTTGTCGGCACTGCTGGTGGTGCAGATGGATGTGCTCGCCCGATGGAGCGCGGAACTGGGCTGGGCCGAGGCGGCTGCGGCCTGGGCGCAACGTGCGGAGGCACTGTTCGCCACCCTGATGCGCGAACTCTGGTGCGAGGACCATTTCGTGGCCCGGTTGGCACATGATGGGACGGCGGTTGAATCGATGAGCCTGATTCCGTGGTTGCCGCTGGTTCTGGGGGAGCGCCTGCCGGAAACCGTACGGGGCTGCCTGCGGCGCGGCATCGAGAGGCATCTGACCGAGTGGGGGCTGGCGACCGAGCGGGTGGACAGTCCCGACTACAGTGAGGATGGCTACTGGCGCGGGCCGATCTGGGCACCCTCAACATTCCTGGCCGTTACCGGTCTGGAGCGTTCAGGGCATGGGGATCTGGCCGCCGTGATTGCCGACCGGTTCTGCAAGCTCTGTGCAAAGAGCGGTTTTGCCGAGAATTACAACGCCATCACCGGGGCCCCGCTGCGCGATCCTGCCTATACCTGGACCGCGAGCGTCTTCCTGCTTCTGGCTGGTCGGAAAGCGTAACGATGCTTAGGGTCGACTATTTCAAACGAGAACAAAGGATACGGAATGAACATTGAACGCACTCAGGAAACATTAGTATTGAATCACCCTTCACAGGCGCTGAGCGCTTCAAGCGAGGCATCGTGTAGTTGGCTCCGCGTCATGGCGGTCATGCTCATGGCATGCTTGGCGTTTGCATCACCGTCGTTCGCGGCTGAGCGGGACGAGGCCGGAGCCAAAGACGCAGCACAGGGGCATAGTGCGGATGAGGTCGCCCCGCCGCGTCCCGCCAAGCTGCCAGACCTGACCAAGGGCGAGGTGATCCCGCCAGCCCCGAAAGTCGGCATACGCTCCTGGAACCTCGGCCAGACCGGGATTGTCGGTACGCCAAACGCTTGGTATGACGGCGATCAGGTACAGGTTCTTGCCGTACTGCCAGGCTCACCAGCCGAAGGCAAGGTGATTCCCGGGGATGTTGTCATGGGGGTGCAGGGGAAGGATTTCGTGGCGGGGGGGCATCTGGGGATAGAGATCGGTAATGCGATCATCAAGGCGGAGGAGGAGGCCGGGCAGGGGCGGCTGTCTATCCACCTCTGGCGCGATCTCAACTGGACCCGGCGGATGGGGCCGAAGGATGTGCTTGGCATCGATATTGATACCCTGATAGGCAAGGCGGATGAGGCACAGCTTTACGAGTGGGAGGGCGAGGAAGAACGCAGCGTTTCGGTCAAGAATCAGGGCTATGACGATTTCCCGATCGATGGGATGCATACGAACGTTACACTCCAGCTCGAGATCATGGGAACCTACAGTGGCACGTCGCCTTGGAAATGCCCGGTGGCGGATAAGATTCGCGAAGGTGCCGTGAAGCTCATTGCGGGCGATTTTCGGCCTGATAAGAAAGGTAACTCCCGTGGCGACTGGCCGGGTGTCCTGGCCTTGGTCGCCTCCGGGAATCCCGAGTATGTCGAGCTCGCCAAGCAATGGGTTCATAGGCAGAAGGTGTGTCAAGATATGAATCTCCAGACCACGCTCTATGACATGTCTTACAAGGGTATGCAGAGCTGGGCGGCGGGTTTCGAGGCGTTGGAACAGGCGATCTATTATGATGCGACGGGGGACGAGTTCATCCTGCCGGAGATCCGAAAACGGGCGATCTGGGCGGCGATGGGCCAGAGCGGTGGCGGCTCATGGGGACATACGTTCTCGTTTCCAGAGTCCAACGGAGGCGAATTACACAAGCGCAATCCGGGCTATGGCGGGATGAATAATGCCGGTGGTCGGTGTTTCTTCCTGCTGGCGCTGGCAAAGAAGTTCGGCATCCAGCATTCGGAAATCGATCTGGCGATTGATCGTGCCAGCCAGTTCTTCTGGACATATGTCGACAAGGGTTGTATCCCGTACGGGGATCACGCCCCCTGGCCGTCGGACGACAGTAATGGCAAGAATTACGGGCCTGCGTTTGCATTCTATGTGCTGGGAAAGCCGTACGAGGCGAAATTCTTCTCCATGCATTCCGCCAATGCCGCCTTTTCGCGCCGTGGCGGCCATGGCAGTCCTACCCTTTGGTATTACACGCCGCTGAGTGCGACGATTGCTGGTCCGAAAGCGGTCATGGCCTCCATGCGCAATATGCGCTGGTTCTATACGCTGGCACGGCGGCACGATGGATCCTTTGTCTTCCAGGGAGATCAGGCTGGCATCGGTGGCAGAGGCATGCGCAGCCCGACGGCGACGCATGCCATCTATTACTCGGTTCCGCTCCAGAAGTTGATCATAACGGGTAAGGATGCGGACCCTTCCTGGTGGGTTAACGATGAGGAACTGGAGGAACTGCTGGTCAGTGCGCGTGGTCAGATCACCGATCCGTTGCTGCTGAAGGGGATCGGCAAAGCCTGGCCGGAACGCGATACGGATGCCTTGATCGCGATGCTGGATCATTTTTATCCAGTGGTGCGTAAAGCGATTGCCAAGGAACTCGGACGTCGTTTTGCCGCCGGTGAAACGGCAATCCCCGGCAAGGTCCTTCCGTTGCTCGCCAGTCCGGAGGCGCGTGCGAGAGAAGGTGCATGCCTGACGCTGACAGCCTGCGGAACCGATACGGTTCTCGCCAATCTTTCAGGGATTGCAAAGCTGCTGAATGATACAGCCGAATTTGTGCGAATGACGGCAATCAACACGATTGCCGGAGCGACAAAGCCCGGAGACAGCAAGAGAGAGATGATGCTGTTGAAAATGGCGGCGGGCGAGTACCCGGACATGTCGTGCGACATCGCTAATGTCGTCACGGTGTGCAAGACAGCCCTTTTTAGTGGTGACAAGAAAAATGAGGCTGAGCAGGCATCCAAACTGGGCACAACGCCTTTCGAGGCAGGCTATGACAGGGATCTGGTCAGGTCGGCTCTTGAAAAGATTATCACCATGGATCCCAGCGGGGTTGCACCGTTGGACTGGACCCGTGACACGCTTGTGGAACTAGCCGGTCCTGTCGTGTTTATTGCCGACGAGCTGCAGCTCATGGACAAGATGTTCTCGGCTGGCCGTTTATTCATGGGACGGGAATTGCTGGCGAAATACGGCTATCGTGAAGCGGTGGAATGCGATGTGGTGAACCTGCTGAAAAGAAGCCGGCTGGAGAGGGACGTGCGCTATAATGTCATCTTCGTCCAAGGTGGGGCCTCGGGGTACTATGGAATCCTGAACCCGATTGCAGTCGAGGCGCGTCCTGGTGCTTACCGCCGCTACCTGGCTCCGATGAAACAGTGGCTGCAGGATGATCCTCTGGCGGAGTCCACTGGGTTGGGGTCGGACTGGGTGTCTCGTTCCGTAGGTTTGAATGTCATTATTAGCAAGGTTGAGGCGGACAGTAAATCATATGAGTTTCCGTCACTGGCGTCGGACGCGGCTGCATTGTTTGAGAAGGAACTGGCGACAAAGGGCGATGCCGCTGGCAAAACCAAGTTGTGCCGTGATGTTCTCTCGAATCGGGAAAACAAGCAATTCTTCCGTAAGATGGCGGCGCTTTCGCAACTTGCCGTGCTTGTCGGTCCAGAGGCCGTCAATGACACTGCCGCTTATCTGGGCGATGAGCAATGGCGCTTGCGTGAACATGCTTATAACGTGGCACTGGGGCTGGTGAAGGCGGGTGCGGGTGATCGGCTGGCGGCTTGTCTGGCATCGGTGCAAGGCGAGCATGCGGCCGGTATCCTGCGGGTCCTGCGGGATGCCGGTGATCCAGCTGTTCTGAAGGCGGTTAGTCAGGCCCTGCAGCATCGCGAAGGCGTGGTACGCAAAGCCGCCGTGCAGGCACTCATGACGCTGGGTGGAGACAAGGCGCTGTCCGACGTCCTGTCATTCATGGAGAAAACCACGCATCCCGACGACCTGTGGGGATGTGAGCTGGCGTTGCTTTCGCGACGCGATGATGCCGCCTTTTGCCAGCGTGTGCGGGACGAGGCGATAGCACGGTTGCCGAAGCGCACGGTGCCTGTCCGGCGTTCGCTGGCTTGGGTGCTGGCGCAGCTTGGTGGACCGGATAGCCTGGCTGCATTGCAGGCGGCTGCCGCGACGTCAGAAGACCCGAAGGATGTCCAGAATATCGTCAAGGCACTGTCTTATGCGCCGGATCGCGATGCAGACCAGGTCATGCTGGCGCTGGCGAAGATTGATCGCATGCGTCTCGATGCCGTCGCGGCGGAAAGCGTCCGCCGTATGGTTGGACCCAACGGAATGGGGGATGTGACCGACCAGCAGCGGGTGGATTTCGCCAAGGCGATATTGGATATGAAACTGGAAAACCGACTCATCCAGTTCCTGGGCAAGGTCCATACCGGTCGGTCTATCCAGCTCCTGTTTGACGTGATGCAGAAGACCGATCGCACGGTGGTTGCCGCGCATGCGATTATCAGTGCGGCCGATGGGATGGAAAAGCCGCCTGAGGATGAGGCTAAAATCGCGGCGGATGCATTGGCTCAGGTCATTGAATATATCGAGGTTACGCGTCTGCGTGGCGGCATGGCGGCCCACATGGACAAGGATGACAAATATCTGGAATGGAAAGAAATCCAGGCACGCGCCGGCAAGGCGCTGATCAAAGTGCACAAGCCCCAGAAAGCGCCGATACCGACCTTCGACGACATGCAGCTCGATATGTAATCCGGGTTATCTTCCGAATACGGTCCGGCTGCCTGCTGACAGCTCGCGCCAGCCGTTGTCGCCCACGCGCAACGGCACGGTGCAAGGCCGTGCCGCGCCTAGCGCGACGGTGATGGCGTCATGGGTGATCTCGATATCAACTTTCTGGAAATGCCAGTAGACCGTGAAGGCCAGGCGGGTCCATTGCCGGGGTAGGTTGGGTTGCAGGATCAGCCCCTCGGCCGTGGCATCCAATCCGCCAAACCCGTTCACCACCGCGCCCCATTCGACCGCGCCCCCCGAGACATGTACGCCGCGTTCGGTGTCGAGGTTGACATCGTCCAGATCCATGCGGCAGGACTGGTGAAGGTTGTAGAGGGCCTCGTCGTTCAAGCCGCAGCGCGCAGCGGCATAGGCCATTCCGGGTAGAGACAGCGATGAGCCGTGCAGCGTCCGGGCATTGTAGAAGGCCCAGTTGCGGCGACGGATCTCTCGCGAATAGCGCGCTTCAAACGGGATGAATGCGGCCAGCACGTCGGGTTGCTTGACCGCCTGGGAGTGACGGCAGTAGGTTTCGCTAATGCCGTCCAGATCGGCATCCAGCCCGAAGAACCCATCAAACTCCTCGATGATGCCGTCTGCATCCGGCTCGATAAGGTACAGTTTTCCGGCCATCTCGGCCCATTGCCGAGCCTCTTCTGCCGAGACCCCGATCGCCGTCGCGACGCTGCCGTAGGTGGGGTAGATCTCGGCGGCATAGGTCAGGTTCCAATGCGCCCAGAGGGAGATGAAAATGTTGTTGTCGGCAAAGGTGTGATACTGGTCCGGACAGCCGATATCTGGCAGGTCGTAGCGGTGTTTCGCGGCATTCCAGCGTAGGCGAGAGGCATAGAAGCGGGCGGTCTCGAAGGTGAACTCGGCACCCATGTCCTGCATGACCTGCGCATCGCCCGTCACCTCGGCATAGCGCTTGAACATGTAGGCGGCATCGGCGGAAATGTGGATCTCACGTTCCTGGAGGCAAAGCCAGGGGGCGGTTTCCTCCTCGCCGCGGGTATTGGTCTCCCACGGCACCTGGGCTCCTGCCGCGCCCCAGCGTTGGGCATTGCGGCGATACTGCGGAAGCTGGTTGAAGCGGTATTCCAGCAGCTTGCGCACCTCACGGGGGCGGGTCATCAGGTAGTAGGGGAACATATGGAAGTCCATGTCCCAGAAGGTCAGGAAGCGATAGCCATGGCCCGTCAGCCCCTTGATCGGCACGCCGGTTTTTTCGGCCACGGGCGAAAACGCCATGTGCAGATGCATCTGGCCGAAGTTGAAGCCCTGTACCGTGGCGGCATTGGCATCAAACTCGACCCGGCTTGCCTCGCGAATGGCCTGATACTGCTGGCGGTGGTCATCCGCGCAGGCGTCATACCCCTTGGCCCGTGCCGCCTGTGCCCGCTCGCGGGCCACGTCCAGTGGCATTTCCCCGGCAACGGCAAACAGGTCGATGAAGGTCTCCGTGGCGGTCTCGCGGATCTGTTCGGCCTGCGCGATGGCTACGGTCAGGCCCGTGCCGACCGTGATGCATTCCATGCCGCGAACCGTTTCTTCTGCGAACCTCCGCCCTGCCTGCCAGAGCCGGATCCCGTTGGTGTTGCTGACGTCCTCATACAGGAACCCGCCCAGCGCCAGCGGGGCGTCGTGATTCAGTCGCTGTACTCGGGCCCGCAGGCAGATGAGGTTCGGATCGACCATGCTGACAAAACGAGAGGAATCAATGCGCGTCCGTCGGCCAGCCTTGTCCCGGAAGACCAGCGTGCGCTGCATACAGGCATGATCGATCTCGAGCATCCGCTCGGAGGTCAGGACCTTGTGGGTCTCGAACGAGAAGGTCTCGTCTCCCACCGCGATCCGCAAGGCGACGGGGAACGGTAGATTCGGCAGGGTCTGGATCGACTGGCGTCCGACGGTGGCCAGCGCTTGCGGCGTGATGCGGTCGGGATGGGTCAGGATATGGTCGGTGTCGTGAAAGCCGAGCAGTTCTGCCGGGCCGTCGGCATAGGTCGCGGCGACATAGAACTCGGGCCGGCCCCAGGCCGGGCATTCCTCATGCGCACCGCGCAGGCCGAGCATGCCGTTGGACAGCGAGAACGTGGTTCCCAGCTTACCTTCCAGCTCCTTCTTTGCAGATTGCACCCAATACCGGAAACGCGGATCCCGCGTGGCTACCTCGACACTCATACGATCCTCCAATTTAATCTTTATTCTTCAAGATGTTTCTCGATCAGCGCTTTGATATAGGCAGGTAAATGCTGCTGAAGCTCCATCGTTCGTTCTCTAAGTTTATCATAAACAGAGACTTCAGCCCCTAACCACAGAATATCAGCACGCCTAGTTTGTCGCATGGCGACATGCTCATATGAGTCTGGATAGGCCCAGTAACATTTTTTACAAACACGCTTATCTTTCAGGTCAAGCCAGTTGGCGCAGTGCTCGCACGACCATGACTTGGCACGATTGGCAGATCCCGAAAGCAGCATGTAGTCGTCCGGGTTATTCATGTTATCGGCGTCATCACCGACAACCTCGAATGGGATTCTATGGTCAATTTGCAAGTCTCTTTCCTGAAATTCTTCCAGATAAATAGCGCATCTTGCACCGCTTGTTTCGACCAGCCTCGCCTTTAAGTCTTTTGAAAATGCTGTTCTACCATTCAGTTTAGAAAACCTTGCTTTCTTTGGATCGCCAAAACGGTAAGCTGCAATTTTCCTGCCGTCGCTACCCTCTACTCGGAACATTTCAATCGGAATGCCATTTTCTTTCACGTCGCGCACAGCACGAGGTGGATGATTATAACCATATTTATTCTTGAGTTCTTCTGTCGTAATGAATCCGTAACCAAGAAGATGGTCAATTACCGTCTTTGGACGTTTTGCTGTGACAGCTTTGCATTTTGCTACAAATTCCTTTGGTAATTTAGGTTTATTCACCTACTCCCCTCCATCAAGCAAAGCTGCTCTCCTCGCTTATACCGATAGAGGTTAGGGACGTGCGCAAGTTCATCTGCTAATGATGGGGAAAGATAGAGAGACTCTATCGTCACATCGTTCCTGCCTAACAACGTGGCCTGCGATGAGCGGCCAGCCTCAAGTTCAATAAGGGACAGGTTCAGTTCTCCTGGCAATATCTTACCATATGATTTGTCCCCCGTTCGTCCGTCATAACTGACGATATACCTTATCTTGCGTGTATTAAGGTCAGCTAGCGCTTCAACAAACTCACAGAACTGAACGCTCTCCAGGTAGCGTGTATCGCGATTACCGCAAACCCCTTGATAAGGCGGATCCATATAGACAAGGTCTTTGGGCTTTGCAAGTTTTAGCACATCCCGATAATTGGTTGATGCGGTTTTGGTTTTACCCTTCAAATAATATGAAGCTCCCATAATTTGTGTTTTCATTGTCTGGGGCTTCATCCCGTTTCGCCTGTTGTCCGGGCTCTGATTGAATTCCCCTCGGGCATTATAACGCACAGATGCTTTAACACAGCGTGCAAGCAGATATAGGAAAAGGTGTGGTGAGCCTGTCCTATTGAAATCACCCCGCACGGTGATGTAAAATTCCTTTGGGTTAGCAAGTTGCTCATTCCAAAGATTCTCGTACTTCGTTGCAAGTTGGGCTGGGCGATTGATGATCTCGTGCCAAAGGTCGACAAGTGGCTTGTTCAGATCGTTGATGTAGAATGAATTAGCAAGCCCTGCTTCGGCGGCGGCAATCGTCATCGCTGCAGAACCAGCAAATGGCTCATACAGAATGTCAATGCTTTCGGGAAAGTATCGCAGAATATCGGGCGCAAGATTGCGCTTGCTTCCTTGATAGGGGATCGGGTGTGGAAGATTTTTTAATTTCATCAGAAAAAATTAACCTCTATCGAGTTCATTACCAGAAGATCCGCTCTCCTTAAGTTCCAATTTACTGTCCGCCCGCAGGAAAACCGGGATATGCTCCAGCGGGGCGTCGACCTCGAGCGATGTTCCGCCCGCGTGCAAGGTCCCGGTCCAGGCATTGCGCCATGCCATTGTTCCCGCTGCCGCGCCGGTGTCCGGCAGGTAGACGGAACGGGAGCGGGCACCCAGGCTGAGCATCGGAGCCACGAGGATGTCGGGACCGAACATGAACTGGTCCTCCACCTGCCAAGCCTTCGAATCGCCCGGGAAATCCACGAATACAGGCCGCATCGGCGGCAGGCCTCGCTCCTGCGCCGTCTGCATCTGCGCCATGATGTAGGGACGCAGCCGGTCGCGCAAGAGAATCTGGTTGCTCAGGATGGCGCAGGTTTCCTCGCCATAGGCCCAGACCTCGTTGGCTACATTCGGATGATTCGGATTGGCCTTGCCGATCGGATCACCCGGCAGCACCTTGGCGTTGACCTGTCGTCGTACCCCGTGCAGCCGCATGATCGGGCAGAAGACGCCATACTGGAACCAGCGTACCAGCAGCTCGCGGAATGCCGGATCATCAATATCGCCCCCGTGGAAACCACCGATATCGGTGGTCCACCACGGAATGCCGCTCATCGCGATATTCAGCCCGCCCGCCACCTGCCGCCGCAGCGAATCGAAGGTCGACGGGATGTCGGCCGACCACACGGCACTGCCTAGGCGCTGGCTGCCGATCCAGGCCGAGCGACCGAGCGTCATCGGCGCGGTTTCGCCTTCGGCGGTCAATCCATCGAAGAAGGCCTGCTGGTGGCACCGTGGGTAAAGGCCGGCGACTTCTAGGCCGGTTCCGATATGGAACCGGGTGTTGTCAAGTTGCAGCGGGATCAGCTCAGGCTCCATCGTATCGAGCCAGAACAGCTTGATGCCGTGCTCCACGTAGCCCTTGCGGATCTGCTCCCAGAGATACGCCCGAGCTTCGGGGTTGGTCGCATCGTAGAACGCTTCCAGGGCGTCGCCGTTCTGGAGGGCGGCTCCCCGCTCGTTACGCAGCAGCAGGCCGTGCGAATTCATGTGGGCATAGTTCGTACTGGCCACGTTGACCGTGGGCCAGACCGATACCATACATTCCATGCCCATGTCCTTGAGCTCGCGTACCATGCCTGCCGGATCCGGCCAGCATTCCGGATCGAACGACCAGTCGCCGGAATGTTTCCAGTGATGGAAGTCGATCACGATGACCGATACCGGGAGCTTGCGGCGGTGATATTCGCGTGCCACCTCCAGCAGTTCCTTCTGTGTCTTGTAGCGCAGCTTGCATTGCCAGAAGCCCGCGCCCCAGGCGGGGAATTCCGATGGCTTGCCGGTCACTTCCGCAACCCTCTCCAGGATGGCGGCGGGGGCATCGTCGATCACGACGTAATAGTCCACTTGATGGGCCAGTTCGGCCGTCCAGCGGGTATCGTTGCGTCCCAGCGTGACATGCCCGAGTCCGGGGTGGTTCCACAGGAAGCCATAGCCCTTGCTGGAGACCATGAAGGGTATCGACACCTCGGTATTGCGGTGCATCAGGTCCATGACACAGCCCTTCTGATCCAGATAGCCATGCTGCCGCTGCCCCAGCCCGTACAGCTTCTCGGCGTCATCCGCGAAGAAGCGCTGCTCGATCTTATAGACGCCCCGGTCCGGCACAAAGGTGCGGGCCATGTGCTCGGCCGTCGTCTTGCGCTGTTCCTGAAGGAGCATCGTGCCGTCGCCGCTACGGATAAACGCCAGTTGCGCGAAACGACCGCTCGCGGTGACGGTGATGGAGCCATTGACCAGCCGGGCCTCGGTGCCGTTGATTTCAACCGTCGATCCGGCGGGGGTGGCGGGATCCGGCAGCAACCCGTTAGGCGCATCGCCGAACGAGGCTTCCTGCGTCACGCGGACGCGTACCCCGTTGCGACCCCAAGGCATAACCCACAGTTGCTCATGCGCCCTGCTCCAAACAAACCCATCACCAACTTTTTTCGTAAACTCGATCACGTTATCTCCTTCCTATTCAACAAAAACATGGACCGTACCATACGCCCCGATCACCGGGGCAATAAAATCATGAAGCTGCCCATACGTCAGGCTTGGCTGCGTAAACACCAACAAGGCCGACGGCAACGCCGATTTCCCAGCCTCCTGGCGTGCCTTGGCATCCTCGGCCAGCGCTAGGCGCATGGCTTCGGGGGTTGGTGCGTCGATCTGGCGCTGGGTGTACGTCGGAGTCAACGCCCCGTCCGCCCACACGGACTCGTTCAATACCAGCTTGCCGGACACGCCGCCTTCCGGCTGACGAGTCAGCCGCAGTTCCCATGGCTGGCTGGGGCGTCCCTCCGGCTTGGCCCAGGCGGGGTCCGGTACATAGGCCCGGTAGTACAGGTGCCCTGTCGACGGAGGTTCGACCTGGATCGATCCCATGTTCTCCAGCATCATCAGCGGGACGCAGGTTTTGCGGACCTCGGAGATCGGCAGGGCAGGGGCGAATGTCACCGTCAAGGCGGCGGGCACATCCTGCTTGCGCAGACCGACCACGGCCTCCAGCACGGCGACCAGCGTGGTGGAGGTGTTCAGGACGTTGCCCCCGTCTCCTGTCAGCCGGTACGTGTAATTGCTGCCCGTAGCGTCCGTGTCCATCGCCAGGGTGACGTTGGTTGGTCGCGTGGTGGCGGTTCCCGCGGCATCCATCGGCTCGATGGCGAGGGTTAGTAGCGTCCCATGCTTCATGGCCGTCTCCGCATTGACAACCTGCTTGCCATAGGCTTCCTCCTTGAGCACCTGGCGTGGCATATCCAGCACGGCCGACGGTTCGCTATAGATGGAAGCCACCGAGCGCGGGTCGTAGATATCGGCGGCATAGGCTTCCGTGCCCGATTGGTCGGGAGCGGGAACCTTGATCGAGCCGGCAAAGACAAACCCCTCCTCGGGCATGGTCTGCTGCGTGTCCGTATCGGAGACCAACTGCTCGATCGGAACCAACGCGCCCCCCTCCTCGGGGGTGATGCTCAGGTGTACCCGGTCGCCATCCGACCAGAAGCGCAGCACGTGTGGATTGAAGGGTTTTCCGGGTTTAAGGCCGATGAATTCCAGTGCCCGGTGTACATCGCTTGGCTTCGCATAAGACCATAGCAGCGCCTCGTAGCCGTGGCTGCTAGCCTTGTCCACCAATAGATATTCGATCAGCTCGCCGCCTGCCAGTCCGGTGCTCTCGGCAAGCACTTCCACCCGGCGCTCCTTACGGTGGGCGACCAAGCCGGGCAAGACCAGCGTGTCCTTGTCATCGGCATACTTTGCAAGGGCGGCGGCATCGCGTTCCCGCACCTGTGTCTCGCGCAGTGGACGGGGCCCGTAAATCTCTTCTTCCTGTGCCAGCCCCGAGCCAACCACGGCGGCCAGCCCGATGGCTGTGATCCAAGTTCTCATTCATCAACCTCTTGTTGTTATAAGTTCATTTCAATCCGTATAGCCCGGCAGATCGAGCACAAAATCCTTGCGGTCCTGGGTGATCAAGCCGCTGTCGGGGTCGTTACCGACCTCGCGATAGGGGAACACCTTCCATTGATCGCCTTCAGCCGCCTCGGTTTCGCCGCCCTGGACAAAGAAGTCGATGGTTTGCTTGCGCAGTGCCTTGACCACGTCCTTGGTCGTGGGTAATCCCGCCCGGTTGCGTGTTTCCAGGGGATCCACTTTGCGGTCGAACAGGTATTCCTGCTGGTCGGGTACGCTGTAGGCATATTTCCAGCGCTCAGTGACGGCGGTGTAGATCGCCTCATGCTTTTCCAGGAGCTGACTGTAGACGGTGTTTCGCCGGCTCTGCCCGGTCAGCACGCCATGCAGATCCTCTCCGTCGCGGGCCAGCGCCGGATCGTTGCATCCGGCCGCCCCCAGAAGCGTGGGCATGACGTCCACCAGACTGGCCAGCGCCTCGCAACGCTGTCCTCCGTCGAAACGCCCGGGCAACCGCAGCAGCATCGGCACGCGCATGCACGTGTCGTGCATGCTGCGCTTGCCAAAGCACAGGTAATCCCCCAGATGTTCGCCGTGGTCGGCAGACAGCATGACCAGGGTATTGTCAAGTTGGCCGTTCGCCTCCAGTGTGCTGAGTAGGCGCCCGATCTGGTAGTCCACAAAGGAAATACAAGCATAGTAATGCGCCTTGATATTGCGCATCAGGTTGTTGTCGATCCCCTGATCGCGCCCCTTGTAACGGTTCTGCTTGCGGTTGATGGCTGTCTGCAGGTGCTCGACATCCTGGGGCACCATCGGCAGGGGCATATCGAACGAACGGTACAGTTTGTGCCAGGGGGCGGGCGGCGCGAATGGCGGGTGCGGATGCACATAGCTGGAGTAGAGGAACCAGGGCTGGTCGCTCGATTTCTGTTCGTTCAGGAACGCCACCGAGCGATCCCCGATCCATTGCGTGGGGTGCAGGTGCGCAGGCATCTGCGAGACCTGGGGCACATAATACATCTCTCCCCGGACGGCATGGGGCTCGGGGAGCTCGCCCCATCCCATGGTTTCAAGGTAGCGCGTATAGTCGTCACTCGCCCGGCGTGGAGCTTCCTCCTGCGTTTCCCGTGTCTGGAACCCGCGCAGCGCATTTGCATCCGGCGTGAAATGGCACTTACCGATTCCGTGCGTGCGGTATCCGGCATCGGTCAGCGCCTGCATGAACGAGGGGCGATCCGTCGGCATCGGCCAGCGGTTCTCATAGCACTGGGTGTTCATGGGATACTGCCCATACGCCATCGAGCAGCGCGCGGGCACGCAGACCGGTGAAGGAGAGTAGGCACTGGTAAAGGCCACGCCCTCGCGGCAGATCCGGTCCATGGCAGGGGTCCTGATGACAGGATTGCCCAGTGCGGCGATCGTGTCGAACCGTTGCTGATCGGTGAACAAAAGCAGGATATTCGGCCTCTTCATGGATAGTCCTTCTTTTAAAAGTAATGTCTATAAATAAGCATAAACGAGATAAAAGGCGAGAAATAAACACACGCGCCCCCTCGCCAACCACGGGTGTGCGTTTTTCGTAAGTAGCTGTCTGGAAGCGAATATCCAATATCCAACAAGGAATGATCAATCACCGAGGCTCTTGCAAAACCCCTCGCTGTGCCCGCTTGAAGCCGGGCACAGCGAGGGGTTTTGCAAGTACCTCTACTAACTAACCATTACTTACGTTACATAAAAAACACTACCGTGCCTCGCCAAACGCCCCGATATTGACAACCGGCGGGGGATGATGCAGATTATCGCGCCATGAAAAAAACAGGATGTCTTCGTGTGGGTATTGTCGGTCTGGGCCGGGCGGGTTGGGGGATGCAGTGCGTGGAGCTGGATTCCCGCACTGATCGTTTCGCGCTGGTGGCAGGCTGTGATCTCTATCACCCCTGGCGAGAACGCTTTGCGGCTAAATATCCGGCGGCGCGGGTCACGGCATCGCTCGACGAGATGCTGCAGGATCCGGGGATCGACCTGATCTCGATCGCCACGCGCAGCAATGACCATTTCGCCCATGCCATGGCCGCCCTCGAGGCCGGGAAGATCGTCTTTCTCGAAAAGCCGATGTGCATGACCTATGCCGAGGCACAGGCCTTGCAGGCGTCGTCGGAGAAAGGACCGGGTAAACTGTTCATCCGCCATAACCGCCGTTTCGAGGCGGGGTTCACAGAAGTCCGTCGTATTATCGCATCCGGCTGCCTGGGCGATATCGCCGAGATCCGGCTGTGCCGGACGGGGTTCGGGCGGCGGAATGACTGGCAGACCCTGCGGGGTTGCGGTGGCGGGCAGCTTGGCAACTGGGGCTCGCACATCATCGACCACGGGCTGCAATTCCTGGGTGCTCCCGATCGCCCGCTGACGGGCCTGCATACCCATCTGGCTTGTATTGCTGCGGTTGGCGATGCCGAGGATCATGTCAAGATCGTGATGACCGGGCAGTCCGGCACGGTCGTGGATATCGACGTCAGCGGCGGGGCGGCCATTTCCTCGCCAACCTACCTTGTCTGGGGCACCCGGGGGGCACTCGAAGGGTGGGGGGACCGGCTGAAATTGCGCTATCTGGATCCGGCGGTCGAACTGCTACCACGGGAGGCTTTCGATGGCGTGCCGGGCTCGGAGTTTGTCCTTCCGGATGGGGAAGTGCCGCTCTCGGCACGCACGATCGGGTCGAACTACGGAAAACCCGAAGTTTTGCCGTGGATCGAGGAGGAACGTACGGTTCCGCCTGCCGATCCCGGCATGATCTGGGATGCGCTTCACGACGCCCTGTTCAATAATATCCCCTTCCCGGTAACCCTCGACCAGGCGGTCGAAACCATGCGCGTGATCGATATCGCCCGGCAAGGGGAATCCCTGTAACGAGGGGGTAAGATCTTTTTCGGGGATCGGTCGACGAGACATGCAAA
>JFJP01018644.1_pt1 | contig 19643 bp, 12 predicted proteins | sample 431651 | NCBI WGS metagenome assembly JFJP01 (sample SAMN02602958, study PRJNA72255) | Microbial mat metagenome, whole genome shotgun sequencing project. | biome: fresh water; feature: sink hole; material: water; isolation source: purple microbial (photo- and chemosynthetic) mats found in...
TGAGTGCTGCCCCGAGAAGTGTGCCCAAGATGGTCCCTGCTCCGCCGGCCAGACTGGTCCCGCCGATAACGCAGGCGGCAATCACATCCAACTCGTAGCCGAGTCCTGAAGTCGGGTCGGCGCTTCTGAGGTTTCCGGCAACCAGCGTGCCTGAGATAGCGCAGAGTACACCGGTCATGGCGTAAACGGCGAAGATATGGCGTTCGACACGAATACCCGAAAGCCGGGCCGCCTTCTCGTTATTGCCGATGGCAAAGATATTGCGTCCCGAGACAGTCCTTGTCAGAAAAACATGTCCTGCTATGGCCAGCACGAACATTACGATGACCGACATCGGAACAGGACCAACGTAGCCATGCCCAAAAATCGACAAGCGAGAGTTAAACCTGATTGGCAAGCCGCCGCTGATGAGTAGTGCCGTTCCCTTGGCGATTGAGAGCATGCCAAGAGATACAATGAAGGGAGCGATGTTAAAACGCGTAATGAAAAAGCCGTTGATCGAACCAACACAAGCGCCGAAGGCCAGGATAAGGACCCCGGCCACAGCGGGATGGAGATTCCAGGATGTAGTCATATTTGCGACGATGATGCCGCTCAGCGCGATCTGGCTACCAACTGAGAGGTCGATGCCCGAGGTGATGATGATCATCGTCATGCCGATCGCGATGATCGCGATGATGGAAAACTGACGGAAGATATTGAATACGTTTTCGAAATTCAGGAAGTAGGGGCTGGCGATTGATAGAAAACCAACCAGTACGAGAAAGGGAATGATGATCATCAACTCCCGCACTTCCATCAATTGCCTCAATGCTTTCCCGACACCTATATCCGCCTTGCTATCGATACCCATACTGTATTCTCCGTCGGTTTCTGAAATTCATGGCAGTGCCCGGGCAAGCCCGGGCACTCTTCGCTATTTGAAGTTGGCCGTTAAGGCGTCGATGTTGTTCTTCGTCATCGTTTGCATATTGGTCGTCATGTGCTCCTTCTGGGGCTTCACACCTGTAACGAGATAATTGTAAAGACCAATCACTGGGTCGTAGCCAATCTGGAAGGGGTCTTCGCCAATAACTGCCGACATTGAACCGTCCTTAATCGCGATGAAATTGTCTTCAATAAAATCATGCCCAACTACAGCTACCTGGGATTCCTTTTTTAGTTCCTGAACGGCTCTGGACGCCCCGAAAGGCCCCCCCGCAGTGACGTAGATACCCTTCAGGTCGGGATTTGCCGTGATAAAGTTCTTGGTCAGGTCATAGGCGATTTCAGCTTTGTCATTATTTTCGTAGGCACCGACCACACTTATTTCAGGTTTGTTTTTCTTGAGCCAACTCTTGAAACCATCCATGCGCTGCTGGGGGCAGGTTGCGCCAAAGACTCCGGTGATAATGCCCACTTTGCCCTTACCGCCTATCTTTGTGGCCAGATATTCTGCGGAGAGTTCCCCTGAATGGAAATAGTCTTGTCCGTAGAAAGCCATGCGCTTGCTTTTACTGTCGGGATCGGAGTCGAGGGTCACAACGGTTAGGCCAGCGTCAACCGCCTTGTTGATGGCGGGCACAAGAGAATCCTCGAATGCGACGAGTGCTATGCCGTCATATTTCTTAACGATGCTGGTCTCGATCGCGGCGACCATTCTGCTCGCGTCGAAATTCTCGGAGACGACGATCCACTCGGCGGAACTTCCACGGGCCTTAAGTTTCTTGGCGGCGTATTCAGCGCCATCCCGTACCGGTAGCCAGTAGGGATTATTCTGAAAGGCCAGCACGGCGATCTTGACTGGCTTTTTCGGTTTTGCATCAGTAAGTTGAACGTTATAACGCTTCTCGTTCGCGGCCACAATGATGCCGCTCGATTCGGCCGCTGTTGATTTTCCACAGGCCGACATTAACAGCGCTGTGGTCAGGACCGTGAGAGCCAGAACTCGACCAATTCTCTTTTCCATAACCTATCTCCTTGTTTCAGTCATTTAAAAAATATGAGAGGGTTTCGCCTCGGCGACACCCCAGACATCACTTCATGTGGTCACCCACGCCCGAGCTTTGCAGCTCTGGAGTACGGCCTCGAGAAGTTCCATTTCCACAAGCCCCGTTGCAAACGTGGGTCTCATGCGGCCGTCGCCCTCTTCGCGACTAGCAACGGCTTCATAGTAGTGTCGGAGCATGTTCAGCACCGCGTCGCGATAGCCAAGAGGATGGCCTGCGGGCAAGGTCGCGTACTGCGCTAGAGCAGGAGCCAATTCGTTGGGGTTTTCGATGAGGGTTTCGTTGGGACCGTGCCTGTGGCCTATCCAAAGCTCATCCGAGCGCTTGTGGTTCCACGCGAGCGAACCCTCGGCGCAATAGATCTCGAAGGCAGTCTCACTCTTTCGTCCAGGGCAGACCTGGCTAGTAGACAAGGATCCTGGGACCGTGCCGTTCTTAAGACGGAATAAAATCGTGGCGTAGTCCTCTACCTCAATCGCCACCTTAACCCGTTCGCCAATACCGCTTTTCTGGAAAGCGAGGTTCGGCCCAGCCGGCTTATAGCGCTCAGGGATAATGGTGTGAAAATCTGCAAAGACCTCAGAGACATCAAGACCCGTGACGAACTGTACGAGGTCAAGCCAGTGGCTTCCAAGGTCAGCCGCCACATTTGATTCGCCACTCTGCTCCTTTTCAAGGCGCCAACTGTAGTCGGTCATCTCGCTGAGCCAGTCCTGAAACCAGGTTCCATGGATCAAGCGGACGGCGCCATATTTGCCACCTCGGATACGCTGCGCCATTTCTTGTACGAGTGGGTAGTAGCGGTAGCAGAAGCCGACACCGGTAATGGCCCCCGTGTCCTTCGCTTTTCGTGCAAGCTGCCGCGCCTCGACGGCGTTTAAGGCCAAGGGCTTTTCGCTGAACACGTCCTTTCCCGCATCCAAGACTCGCATGGATTGCTCGAAGTGGAACTTGTTCGGCGTGCAGAGGTGCACTGCCTTGATGGCGGGATCGGCGAGAATCTGGTCAAGACTCTCTGCGACATGGGCGACACCATGTTCGTTTGCCGCCTTCTTTGCGAGCGACGGATCCACATCAAAGACCGAGGAAACGTGCACTTCGCCCAGCCGCCGCAGGGCATCTAGATGGACGCCGCCGATGTAACCGGCACCGATAACAGCAACCTCAATCATCTCTAGAGGCTCCTCGCAACAGTTGCAGCGAATTGTTCGGCCTTAGATAGAATCTCTTCGTTGCTGGAAAGGGGATTGACGCCGAAGGCGGAACCAAGACCAGCGTCCACAACGCCTATTGAGATGTTGATCGCGCGGGAAAGAATGTCGTCGGTGCGAGGTAGCATACCCTTCCGGTATTCGACCGTCGTGGGGAATTCGACGCTGTTGAAGGGTGGTCCGAGAGTTGCCTGCTTTTTCCCCAGAATCTGCTCCATATTGTTGTACACGTGCCAGCCCGAATGGGAGATAGTCTTGGTGCCGAGTTGGGCTGCTACTTTGTCCGCTACGGCCTTCGTTGGCAGAAGAACAGTGAGAAGAGTCGCGCATTCGCCTTCGACATCATTGATCGTCCTGAATCCGATACCAGGCTTGTTGCAGAGATGCCCCTTGAAGGCCGTCTTGATCCGGTGTAGTTGGGCAATTAGCCGGTCGAGTTTTCGGAACTGAGCGAGGACAAAGGCGCCGGTGAGTTCGTTCATTCTGAAGTTGTGGCCGATGATTGTTCTGTTGCCAATCTCTACACCCATCCGTTGTGGCAGATGACCCTGATCGTGATAGCCGAAGGCGGTAGTAAACATCTCCTGATCCTTCATCACCACAAATCCGCCGTCGCCGGCATTGATCGTCTTGTAGATGTTAAAGCTATAGATCCCGAGATCGCCGATAGTGCCCAAGTAAGCTCCCTTGTATTTGCCACCGAAAGCCTGAGCGGCGTCCTCGATTAGCAGTAGGCCGCGACGATCAGCGATTTCCTTTAGTCGCTCTAAATCGCAGGGGTTACCGAGCATATGGACCGCAAGAATCGCCTTGGTCCGTGGGGTGATCTTACGTTCGACGTCAACGGGGTCTAGTGTCAGGCTTTCGTCTACTTCCGCGAGAACTGGTACAGCTCCGGCAAAGATTATGGACGACATGGACGCAATGAAGGTGTAACCAGGACAGATCACCTCGTCTCCGGGACCGATCTTTGCCGCAGCAAAGGCGACGGAGAGGGCTGCCGTACCAGAGGAAACGGCGAGGCCAAAGGGTGAGTTGAATTTGTTGCGGATAGCGCTTTCGAGATCGATCACTTTGTGCTTGAAATTCGGATCGCTCTCCGAGCCATAGCGAAATAGGTGACCGCTGCGTACAACCTCGAGCACCTCACGCTCTTCTTCCTCGCCTATGAGATAGAACCCGGGACCTGGCATAATATGAACTCCATTTAGTTGTTAATGTGAGTAATACTTTATACATAGCAGCCGAAACGTGTCAACTTAATTTCATATATAATTATTATTGGTATGTTTAAGACGTCAATTACTTGCTATTTACAATTAACACCGCTACAGTGCCAATCTGTACTTTGAACTCAAAACTACTCATACATTGCATCGGTTACTCCATGGATTTCTTTGAAATGCGTGCTGGCGAATGGGTTGTAATTATCGATATTCGCCATGCAGCCCGGCTCCTGCAGATCAGTAATACAGGAAGCCCCTTCCTCTGGAACGCGAAACCGGGAGCTATTGACTTATGGCGAATCGGTGGCGAAAGAACGTGGCTCGCACCGGAGTATGGTAATGAGGGGTTGTTTGCCGATGCTGTCGATACACCCTGGTCTGTTCCATTAGCCTTTGACCCCGGAAACTATCGCTTGATTGAAGCGAAAGAGCGGTACGCGAGATTTTCAACTACCGCAGATTTTATGGACAGGAGTGGAAACCTATTCTCCGTATCCATTGACCGGCAAATTGCCGTGACCGATTGGACCCGGGAAGGATTGACCGTGCGGATTCAGTCAACACTCCGTAACGATGGGATGGGCGAATTCACTCATCCTCTGGGGCTTTGGGAAATCCTGCAGTTGCCTGTTTCTTCTTCGGCGACCTGCTATCTTGCTGCAACGAACCGTAACGCGGGTTGTGACTGCCTAGGAACGGGCCTCCCCCGAATCGAGTGGAAGAATGCGTATCTCGTTCTCCCCTCCCTCGCTGATCACGAATCAAAAGCCGGAATCGCGGCAGCGTTCACGAGTGGCCAAGCGATCTACCGTGATCTGGCGTTGGGTCATTTGATCCTGTTCCGTCCGGAACTTCCCCCGAAACCCTCTCTGAGTTATGTTGACAGTCCGAGGCGGAGAGCCGGACGGCCGGGAGACGCTCTTCAGTGGTATACCTCCGGACCGATGGACGACGATCCTTTCTGTGAGTTGGAATTGCACTCCCCGTCCATGAGGCTATCCGTGGGCGAGGAATGTTCGTTCGCGGTCGTCCTCCAGTGCCTTTATCAATAGAACGCGTTGACGTTTGAAGGAGATTAGATGCAATCGTTTGACCAGATTCCAATCGACAGCCTACGGATCATGAAGTGTATTCATGATCACCCGGGGGCAACGAGACTCGAGATCATGGAGCAGGTTCAGGCCAGTCATCTCACCGTCAGCGGCGCAATAAAGGCCCTTGAGAGCCAGAAGCTCATACGCCGCTCCGGAAAAATTCAGGGAGAATCTGGAAGGCCGAGTATCAGTTATGCGATTGCGGCGGGTACCGGCAGCTTTCTGGGTATCCAGGTCAACTTGAATACGGCCCGGTTCGTGCTCATGGATTCCTCCACAGAGTTATTGATGGAGTGGGATGCCGATTGCCCATTCGACGAACTTGGGGCAAAGGTCCAGGAAGCCTACATCGACGCGCTCAAGCTCGTTATCGACAAAAGTATGACGAGAATTGCGGAGGCGGGATATCCCCGACCGATCGCGCTTGCGCTGTCGCTACCTGGCATGGTGGATACCACCAAGGGTACCTGGATTTCAGGCTTGCAATTCCGGGGAGTCCGAAATATTCCTCTGCAAAAGGAACTGGAGTCTTACCTTGAGCTCCCGATCTTTATTGAGGACAACGCGAGGGCGATGGTACTGTTCGAAAAACTGCGCGGATCCGCGAAGGGTTACGGCAATGTGGCGCTACTCTACCTTGGAGTAGGCATGGGCACAGGTATCGTGGTCGACGGCCATCTCATGCGCGGTTTCCACGGCACGGCCGGCGAGATCGGTCACATTCCCCACGCGAATAACAATTACCGTTGCAGTTGCGGAAACATAGGATGCTTCGAGACCGTTGTCAGTCCCTATGGAATCATACGGCTCTTCAATGATCGGCTGATGGAGGGCGCGTCATCGACCTTGCAGAACCGAAGAATTGGGGATCGTTACGCACTTGATCTCGAGTGTATCCTCGAAAGCGCAAAGGAAGGTGATCACTTCACTATTCGGACTTTGCTAGAGATAGGCGACTACATTGGAGATGCTTGTGACATACTTATCAAGCTTTTTAATCCTGAGATCCTCGTGATAACCGGCGCGGTATCGATGTTCTCCGAATTTGTGAAGAAAAGCGTCGAATCGACGATCGCCTTGAAGATTGCGTCGGAAATCAGCCAGGATTTCCAGGTCATTTTTCCAGTCTACAAGCCCTATCTAGAGGCGTGGGGCGCCGCCATTCTTGCTCAGGGCGAGGTCTTGGCCCGCGAAATCAGGTCACGACGATGAAAGAGATTCTCTCGCTTAGCCGGGTTCCCAAGATACTTCTCCTTGACATGGATGATACCCTCGTGGATTCCGAAGGTCTTAACCAGGACTTAATCGAACGCTTTTTTCTCGGGCAAGGGAAGCGAATGTCCGCAGAGGAGCGAGATCTTATCCCTGGTGCGTCAGTGTTAGAAATCTTCGAGACCCTATGCCCGAAGAATTCGCAAGAAAGCCTTGGGCGGTTCATCGAATTCAAAGTACGTTCTCTAGCGGGGGCACGAATACGTCCAGCGACGGGCCTCGAAACTCTTCTCGCTCTGCCGATCCTAAAGGTCATAGTGAGCGGGAGCGCGAAACTTGAGATCGACGCTGTGCTCGAGGCGGCGCGAATCGACACATCCCAATTTGCGGGCATATATCCGATCGAAATGTATGTCAAAGGTAAGCCTGACCCGGCGGGATATTCCATGGCCATGGCTGATTTCAATATTCATCCTTCTGATTGCCTTGTGCTTGAGGATAGCCGAGCCGGTGTCGACTCCGCACGGGCCGCGGGATGTGAAGCTGTCTTTGTCAATGAGTTCTCTCGTCACCCTGGTATTACGAACGCCGAATACTATGCAGAATCGATTCACGAGGTCGCACTAGTGCTGCACGGGTTACTCTCACGTGCCAGCGGGACAGAACACTAGCTGACAGAACTCCCCTCCGGCAGCTCAGCCTGCCCGAGGCGCAGTCCAGCATTCTCCTGGGGCGCGTAATCGGACTCTATTGGGTTTCATATACGCACGCACCTCAGCCAAGCTAATTCCATTATCAATAAAAATGGATTTGATCGCTTGCGAGCAGCTACCAATCAGCATCACAAACTCTAGCCGATAAGGAATGCCATTTTCTTCATAAATTCCTGCAAGACTTTCTGCCGAAGGTACAGGCATTTCATCCAGTAATGCTTTACGCATTAAGTGAGCATGATCAGCTGATTTTCTAACAAGCACGTTTTCAGAATAAGAAATCTCGCGATTGACTAGTCGATTGATCAAAAGTGACATGCACAGAATGTCAAAACCCCACGATATCGCAAGGGATTACCATTTTTCTGGGTGATCTGATGCCTCTGCCCCCCATAGCGCTGGTGCAATATAATCCGCAGCGATATTCAGACAATAGTCAAATGTTGACAGCGGATCGAGACTATTACATCGAAGAGCAATTTCTGGGGCAAGCACGCTATTCATAAGTTTTGGCGATCGCCAACCAAAAGTAGTTCCATTGCTCTTGTCTACTTGGGGTAGCCATGGAGTTGCCAGCTTGCTGATGAGCTCCAAACACTGAAGGCGCATATTCTTGGGTGAGGCCGCTGTGTCCAAGGCAATCAGTACGTTAGATAACAGGCACTCTGAGATTATCGGGTTGTTATCCAATAATGACTCGCACTGGGCAATTTCAGGGCTGATCAGCCTGAGTGCCTGAAGCCTCCCCTTCGACGGCCTACATCGACCCAGCTTCCAGTCGGTCAATCGACTGCTTCGGATCTCAACGTGCTGCTGCTCTAAAAATCGCTGGAGATCGGAAGAGCGGAATTTCGTTGTTGGATCGATCATTGACGAAAGCGCGGCTTGTAACAGTGATCGATACCAAATCCTGATGCGGAGGTTGTCTGCTGGTAGCCACGACTCTGCTTTACACGGGCGTGCCATAGCTACTCCGTGATTGATCTTAACAGCATGGCGTAAAGTACGTCAGCAGTGAACGGCTTTGAAATAAAATCGTTCATTCCTGCCTCAATGCAGCGTTCTCTGTCCTCGACAAAGGCATTGGCTGTCATGGCTAGAATAGGAGTGTTCTGTCTGTTCGGTAAACCCCTAATCTGCCGTGTAGCTTCCAACCCGTCTAAATACGGCATTTGTATGTCCATCAGAATAGCTGCGTAATCTGTTACCCCTGCTAGTTTGACAGCTTGCAGACCGTCCTCTGCGGTATCCACGTTCAGCCCGATGTCTTCAAGAAGGAATCTGGCTACTTCGAGGTTTAAAGGCTCATCATCGACAATCAAAATATGGCAACCTGCATGACGGAGACTGAGCACCTGTTCAGCTTCAGAATCAATGGGGGCAATCGTGGGGGCTGGATCATTTATTTTGCTTAGTCGGGCAGTAAACCAGAAGGTACTGCCGGTGCCCGGCGTGCTTTCGACACCGGCGTCACCGCCCATCAATTCGGCCAGTCGTTGGGTGATGGCCAGTCCCAGACCGGTGCCGCCGTACTTTCGGGAGGTTGAATCGTCAGCCTGTGAGAAGGCAGCGAAAAGGCGAGGAAGCACGTCGGGAGCAATGCCAATCCCAGAGTCCTGAACCTCGAAACGGATCAGTACCGAGTCGATGCTTTCCTGCTGCTTTACGGTACGCAGGATGATGCTCCCCTCTTCAGCGAATTTAATAGCGTTGCCGACGTAGTTGATCAGGGCTTGTTGTAGTCGTGTGGCATCCCCCTGTACGTCTGGTAATGACGAATCGGTTACCACTTGAAGCTTGAGCCCCTTGGCATGGGCTCGTGCGCCCATGATCGATTTGACATTGGTTAGCAGGTTATTAACCTCTATAGGCACCTCTTCCAACACGAATTTACCGGCTTCGATCTTGGACAGGTCGAGGATGTCGGTGATGGTGTTGAGCAGGTGCTTCGCCGAGGTATCAATCTTGTCGAGGCGTTCAGCTTGTATGGGAGTGACTGCACTCCGTCTCAGGATATGGGTCATTCCGATGATGCCGTTCAACGGAGTACGTATTTCGTGACTCATGTTAGCAAGAAAAGTGCTCTTGGCTCGATTGGCAGACTCGGCTAACTGCTTGGCGTGCGCAAGTTCGGCCGTACGGGTACTCACCAACTCTTCAAGGTGATAGCGATACCGATCAAGCTCCTTGGCGATGTATTTCTTCTCGGTGATGTCTTCCTTTATACATACATAGTGGCTGATCGCGTCGTCAGCCAAGCGCAGTGGCGTAATGATGGCAAACTCGCTAAATTCACTGCCATCCTTTTTTCGGTTGTAAAACTCGCCTTTCCATGACCGCCCTTGGCGCAACGTATTCCAAAGATCGGTATAGGTTTCAGGCGATGTATTGCCCGATTTCAGCAGCCGCGTATTCTTGCCGATGATTTCCTCGCGACTGTAACCCGTACTTTGGGAAAAGGCATGATTCACGTACTCAATATTGGCCTCCAGATCCGTGATTATGATGCTCTCCGGACTTTGCTCTATCGCTAGGGAAAGCTTTCGAATTGCTAAAATACTCTGCTTTCGTTCAGTAATGTCATGAATGATAGAAAAGAGCAGCGTATTCCCGTCGACGTTGATTGGCGTGGAATAGACTTCGACGTCGCGAATCTCACCTGAAGCGAGTCGGTGGGGAAAATTAAAATAATTACGATTCTCGCATAGTGCCTGATCACGTTCCTGTGCGATCAATTCAGGTGGAAGCATATTGATTTCGTGAATAAACATGCTCAGGAGAAGTGGCTGCGGGTAACCGTAATAGGACACTGCAGCTTCGTTGGCAGCGTCGACTTTTCCACTTGAGGGCTCGATTAGGAGCATGACTAAACCGTTTTTCTCAAAAAAATGCCGGAACTGAGCGTCACTTTGCCGCGCCTGACGCAACAAACGTAGCAAACCCCCACCCAATAGCGCCGATCCAAGCATGAAGACCATGACCATTGCCATTACCTGGTAAGCCTCTCTTGTCCAGCCCTCAAAATGATCAGTGTTTGCGAGACCGACCAGCACGAACATAGGCGCTTTACTCATGCGACGAAATGAGATTGTTCGTTCGATGCCGTCCGAATTCACCGTGGTCGCGTAGGTTGCCGAGGAAACGCCCGACGCTACAAGTTGTTGGAGCTTCGCAGATACCCCGTGGTCTCCGACATTGCCACCCGGTTGCCCAGGAATAGCCGGGTAGCGTACGATCAAGCCCAATTCGGCATCCCGAAGGATAAGTGCGTCTCCAGGTTTGATATCAAATTGGGACAGTGTCTTGCTGAAATAATCTAGGCTTACAGTTGCAATAACTACTCCAGCAAAGCGTCCGTCGGGATAGTTATAACGTTTGGCGAAGTTGATTATATAGTGATGCACAATACGCCCAAGGATGGGCTTGGTTATGAATAGATTGTTGCCAGCGTGATCGCGGTTGTAGATGAAATACTCACGATCAAGTATGTCGATACGCGCTCGTTCTCCTAGATTCTTGCCAAGGAAGATTTGACCGGATGCGTTTGAAATTCTAAGGCCTTCGATTTGAGGCAGGCGTTCTTCCTGCCTGGCCATAAAGGCCCCCATGAATTGTTCATCAACCCCCCTCGTGCTTGTGAGTTGTCGCTCAAGTTCATCAGCAATCGTGTGCAAGGACAGATCAATTTCATTGATGCTGCCTGATACCGCCCGATCAATGGCTCCCGCAAAATTCTGTGACAGAGACTGGGCACGTAGTTCGTACTGCTGCCTGCTGTGAGACAGGGAATAACCAGACAATACGAAGACCAGCACATTAGCGCACCCTAGACCCAGAATCAGCAGTGTGCGTAAGCGCTTATGGCTCATCAAACTGGAGGCAGCATATCGTTCCTGCTCAGACAAGAATGGGGTATTGGTACTAGCGCGTAAAGTGGCCACCTTATGCGCCTACAAATGGAAACGCTGTGCCAGCGAATTTAAACTACTTGCAAGGTCACTGATATGAATAGCGGAATCGTTGAGATTTGCCACTGCAGTTGAGTTTTCATCGGTCATTTGTGCAATTTTTTCGACATTGATTGCAACCAGAGAACTTGCTTCCCCTTGCTCGGCAAGTGCCTCACTGATTTCACTCACAGAGGAAAGAGCGCTTTCGATGCCCGATTTAACCTCGCGCATCGATGAACCTGCTTCATCTGCGAGGCGCAGTCCTTCAATGGCCTGCTTTTGACTGGTTTCAGTGCTATCCAACGTTTGTCGCGTGCTGTCCTGAATGGTTTTAACGGTCATGACGATTTCAAGTGTTGATCTGGTAGTACGTTCTGCCAATTTGCGGACTTCGTCAGCTACCACAGCAAAACCGCGTCCCTGTTCCCCTGCTCTTGCTGCCTCAATCGCGGCATTCAGGGCAAGGAGATTCGTCTGATCGGCAATTTCTTTTATGACATTGATGATTGAGTTGATCTGCTCTGATTTTTCGGCAAGTTGTTCGATGTCGGCGGCTGTTTTGGAGACAGTCGTCGTAATGCTGTTCATCTCGTTGATTGAACGATCAACTACCTTAAGGCCACGATCAACGGTCTCGCTTGAGGAGATCGAGTTCTTTCGGGCAAGACTGGCACTATCGGAAATATGATTAATGCTCACCGTCATTTCTTCAACGGCGGCGGCCATCGATGCCGTGGCTTCTGACTGCTGTTCTGAGCTGACCGAGACCTGCCTTCCTGCCGTCGCCATCTGTTCAGATGCCGCGGCCAACTGCTCCGAGGTGCCTTGTATCTGTTCTACCAAGTCACGCAGATTCTGACGCATAGTCTCCATCGCTGCCATGACACTTCCGTTTGTAAGTACGCGAGTCGAATTGTGTTGCCCCAGATTTCCAGCAGCAATCCGCTGGGCAACAGCAGCAACGTCCTCCGGCTCTCCTCCCAATTGTCGAGCAATCTGTCGAGCAATGAGTGCCGTAAGTAGCAAGCCAATCACTAAAGCAAGAAGGCCGGCGGCTATGTTTAGTATGAAAAAGCGTCGATAGGTACTTTGCGCACTCTCATACTCAGTTCTGGCCACATTGAGCTGCACTTCGATCAGGTCGGAAAATTTTGTCGACAGCGGGTCAATCGCTGGGTAGAGATCTTTGGCAGAAAATGCGGCTAACCCTTCATTATCGTTAACTTCCAACAACCTCTTAAGTCGAGCTATAGGCGCTTCAGCTGCTTTCATTAGAGGCTCGATTTCACTTACTAATCGCTTTTCGTCGGTAACCAGTTCAGTTGCCAGGTAATCTTTCCACTTTCGGTGAATAAGTGCTTCGGCTGCTACAATGCTCTTCATCGCAGTTTCGGAATCGATGTTTCCATTTCGGGCTTTATGCGTGGTATCGACAATATTCACAGCATACATGTCGGCGATTTGTTTCAGATCGCGTAAAGGAACCACTCGGTCTTTGTAGACTGTATCCAGTCCGGCAACGGCTGATTGCATACCGGCTTTACCGAATAATATGACAATGACCAATGCTAGAACAAATACCCCTCCCAGCAATAGGATGCGATGCAAAACTTTCAGATGAGAAAACATAACTATTCCTTTTCCTAAAAATCAAACATTGCTGCATCAGCCCATGACTAAAAGGCGTCGATAGCGTTAAAGTCCAACATGGATCAACGAATACAGCAAAGTCGGCCAACTCGTTTCAGATAATAAAAAAACAATTTGTCAAATGAAAAAAGACTTACACATGTTTTTAGGGAACATATGCAAAAACAACCTGAATTTATTTAACTAGCCTAATCCATTATCCATGGTGATAGAAATCATGAGCGTATTGAGGCTTCCTGAGAGCTCAGCACTGATGGTTTCTAGATCACCGATGCGTGAACGTGCCGTAATAACTTGCCCATTTTTGTGCAATACGACCAATTCGCCGCTGACATCATGAAATATGTCATGAATATATTTCGTATCAGAAAACTCGGCCATTTCGCCAAAGCGTTGTTTCCCAACGCCATCAAACCAATCATCGACACGGCAGTGGCTTTTGTCGAGATGGGGGGGGAGTTGTTTTTCACAGAGATCGGAGAGAAGAAACGATTTAAGTTGTTCCAACCACTGCTGGTGATATTTTTCAGCCATGATGAGGTCAATATCAACCAGCGAGAAGGAAAGACCTGCTGCTCGTATCCAGGCTTCATCGGGGCGCCATTTAGCCTGCCAAAGAATCATTTCTTCTCCTGGCATGGGACGAGCAATGCCATACCCCTGCGCCAGATCACACCCCATCTGCAACAGCATGACGCCATGCTCGATTGTTTCAACACCCTCAGCGATAACAGAACGGCGAAATGCCCGAGTTAGGCTGATGATGCCTTGCACAATGGCCAGATCGTCGCTGTTGGTTAACATGTCTTGAATAAAACTCTGGTCAATCTTGAGCATCGATGCAGGGAGGCGCTTGAAATACGAGAGAGATGAATAGCCGGTTCCAAAGTCATCCAGAGCGAAATTCACCCCGATGGTTTGGCATTCGGTCATTAGAGTAACAATATGGGTGATGTCCTCAAGCGCTGCCGTTTCGAGGATTTCGATCTCCAGCGAGTGGGCTGGCAATCCCGGGTACGCCTCAAGGAATGATTTGAGTCGAGAGAAAAAGCTTTTCTGCGCCAGATGATACGCAGAAATATTGACGCTTACGGTTAAATCGAGTCCTACGAGGTGCCAGTTATTGAGTTGGCCCAACGCTTCCTGAATAACCCATTCACCAAGGGCAATATCAGCTTCAGAATTCTCGATCGCGGGCAGGAACAACGCAGGAGAAAGCAAACCTCGCTCTGGGTGCTGCCAGCGAATTAGTGCTTCTGCACCAATAACCTCCCCTCGCCGCATATCTACTTTTGGCTGGTAATGCAGGCGCAGTTGGTTTGAAGCCAGCGCAACTTGAAATTGAGCCAGCCCTTCACGTCGTACACGCAGTCCCTGATCATGCGATGTGTCAAACAGGCGATAACAGTTTCGCCCGTCATCTTTGGCAATATAGAGTGCTTGGTCAGCGTGCCGGAGGAGTGTATCGACATTTACATCATCCTCGGGAAACAGCGTCACGCCGATGCTAGCTGACACTTTTACAGTTTGTCCTTTGATGATGCAAGGTTCGGAAAGAATCTTCAATATCCGTTTGACGGCCGCGTCACACTCTCCAAGAGATTGCAGATCACCTAAAATCAGGATGAATTCATCCCCACCAATGCGCGCTACGCTGTCGCCTCCCCGAAGGGTATCCGAAAGCCTTTGCGCAACTTCAACAAGCAATTGATCACCAAATTGATGACCATAGTGGTCGTTTATCTGTTTAAAACCATCCAAATCGAGAAAGCACACGGCGAGAAGGAGTTCGTTTCGGCGTGCATACGAGATGGCTATCTGAAGACGATCAGCGAGCAAAACGCGATTGGGTAAGTGTGTCAATGCATCAAAATGAGCAAGATGCTCAAGGCGTGCTTGATGCGACTTGATGTCGGAAATGTCACTGAACACGGCAAGGTAATGTGCAGGGGATGAGGCTGCTATTTCCAGCTTTGCTATCGACAATATCTCAGGATATATTTCGCCATCCTTCCTACGGTTCCATATCTCTCCGCGCCAATAACCGGTCGACAATATCGATCTCCACATTGCCGAGTAGAAGACATCATCCTGACGACCTGATTTTAGAATGCGCGGATTCTTTCCAATCACGTCTTCTCGGGAATACCCCGTTATTTCACAAAACCGAGGATTAACCTCAATGATGGTGCCCTCAGAATCAGATACTGTGATGCCTTCCCTGGCATTCTCGAATACGGCCGCCAGTAATTTAAGTCGCCTTTCGGCAGTCTTACGCTCTGTGACGTCCGTACTTAATACGACCAATTTACCTGTCGGCAGGCCCCGGTCATCACATAGGCGAATTCTGATGACTTCGATGTCGTGCATTTGGCCGTCTGCAAACAAGACGCGCTCTGCAGAGACGTGAGGACCATCAGCGGCAAATGCTTCAGTATCCGCCGTTCTGAATCGGGCGGCAGTTTCCGCATCGTAAAGGACGCTATAGTCAGGGGCCGAAGTAAACACATCTTCAGGAATGCCTGCTGCTTCACAACAGACCTTGTTGGCGAATTCAAGTTGTTGGTTCTGGTTGAGCAACCAGATCGCAACCGGAGCATGGTCAAGAATGCTGCGCAGAGTATTTTGTTTCTCCAGTATCTCGATTTCTAGTTGCTTACGGTGCGTAATATCCAACAGCATTGAAAAGACAGCTGGCTTTCCGTCAAAATCGACACGTATGCTACACGTTTCGACATCAATGACACGTCCGCCAAGCGTTATCATTTTTAAATCTGCTGGATCGACATGACCCACCTCGGAGTCCATAGTGTCTATGTGATGAATTGTTTGTTCTAGAAAATCAGGATGTACCCGTTCCAGTACCGATTGCCCCAAAAAACCATCCGGATGCTTCCCCATCATGGCGACAAACTTTGCGTTGATGTAGAGAATTTTCCAATCACGATGCACGACCATGGCCGTAGGGGAGTGCTCGGACAGGAGGCGGAAGCGGGCTTCACTTTCTCTCAACGCGTATTCACGTTCTTCGTTCGTCTTGAGTGCCTGATTAAATTCATCAATGACTTTGCCAATCTCGTCTTTCCGAACAATAGGTAAAGGTTCCAGCTTTCGATTCGACGCCGAGAAGGTGGCTAGTGTGTTTGATGCGGCCACGAGTGGTGAAAGTTGGCGCCTCACCGCCCACCAGGTGAGAATACTCGACAGAAAGGCAAGGAAAAATGTGGTGAGCAGCATGCGGTGCTGCATGAAACGAATCGGTGCAAAGGCCTCTTCGGTGGGTAACACTCCTGCGACGTACCAACCCGCCACCGGAATAGCTTTTGCTGAGGCCAAGACCTCTACCCCTTGCGGGCTAACGACAATTCCCGAGCCTTCATAGCCCAGAATAAAACGGTCAATCAGCGGATTGATACCGGGTTCAGGGAGGATTTCCATGGCGCGACTTTTGTCCGTCGCAGTAATTATCGTTCTGGTTCTTGGGGAAACGATCAGATATCCTCCGCTTTCCCCGTATCGACTTTGTGTGATTCCGTCTAAAAAATTGGGTTTGTCAAGATTCGTTATCCCGGACAACGCTCCAATTACGTTGCCTTTTGAATCGTGAATGGGAACGGCCATAACAAAAATCGGCGCCTTTGCCGTTCTTCCTATGAGTGGAAGACCAATTGTCGCTTTGTCTTCTTTGATCGCGCCGACCAAGTAATCTCTGTCCATATAGTTGAGACCGACCCGCAGGGAGGCGAACGGAGCGGCAGCAATGGCGGTGCCATCAAGACTGTAAACCAGCATTCCCTCGTTAAAAAAATTCTTTACTAAGATGCGATGTTCGAGAAATGTCTGCAGGGATGGGGCATTACCCATCGTCGCTGGATGAATGGTTTCAGCAATCTCTTCCAGAGCAGTCAGCCGGATCGAAATTTCCTGATTTAGATGTGCAGCGAGTAAAGAAACGGTTGATAGCTGTTGTTCCCCCGAGATCTTTTCGACATCCCCATACAGCATACGGCTCGAGTAGAACGACAGCGACCAGAGGCTCGACAGAAGAATGACTAGTGATAAGAAGGTCATTCTTGTTTTTAGCGAATGCCAGGAAAAGATGGTGAAAGCCATGATTGAGAATTACTTTCTCTTTTCTGTGGCGTTGCTTGTACGGCTAGTCATCCGCGAACGTAGCTCCGCCAAATGCATTTCAGCTGCATTTAAGAGCGCATCAATTCCGCCTTCGGAGGGCTGTCCCATTGCGTACGCGACATGTGTCGCAAGAGCGATGTGATCCTCACCTTGCCCAAAGCTTTTCGTGGTAATGGTTTGGCTTATTCGTTGTGCCGCAGCACCTACTTCACTATGATTCATTCCGAGGGCGAGCAATAGAAAGATGTTTCCGGAATAACGCGCAAGTCTTTGTTGCGGGCCTAGTTTGTCTCCAACCAGATGCGCGATTTGACGCAATATTTCGTCTCCGGTTTGCTGACCTCGGGTGAGGTTTATTTCGCGGAGGTTGTCCAGTCGTATCAGGATGGCGCTTATAGTCTGTGGGCTGGTCAAACCATCTACTGTTTTCCTTAGCCAGTCCAGAGCATGACTTCTTGCCAGAACCCCCGTGAGAAAATCCCTTGTTCCCACCACTTGAAGGCGTTTTGTGAGCATGGAAAACTCACTGGCAAAACGTTTTAGATTGGCTTGATTTCTTTCAATTTCGCTATTCAGAGTAATGATTCTCAGGCCGGCTTGTATTTTGGCGGCAAGCACCTTTGCTCTGATTGGCTTGGTTAAGAAGTCGTCGGCACCAGCCTCAAAGGCTTCGATGAAGTGAGACTCATCTTGTTTCATCCCGGTCAGCATCAAGATGTATATACGGCGTCCTTGCTCGGTTTCCCGTAACCTTCTGATAAGCTCAATGCCATTCTTTTCAGGCATAAACCAATCAATAACCATGAGATGAGGGTGTTCCTTCATGGCCAGTTCAAGACCCTGGCGGCCATTTTCTGCTTCACGGTAATCAAAATCCGGCATGATTCGGGCTAGGAGCGCTTTTAGGAGCCCCCGCATGCTGCGATCATCCTCAACGACCAGAACACGCATCTTTTCTGCAGTAGGAGGTGCAGTAGTACCTTCCGTATCACTTTCAGTTAGTGACTGAGTAGAATTCAACAGTTCAGAAAACGGTGGCAATGACTGAGGTTGTACATGAAAAAGTTGACACCAGTCGCTCCAGTCACGCACGATGTGGTCACACAGATCAGGAACCTCGTTGGGAGGAATTGCCAGCTTTCGTCCGAGCGATAAGAGTTCTGTCACCAAGATTTGCCGTTGATTTTCAGGCAGCAAACAGATGTCCGCGATGCAACCTGAGAGCATCAACAGCAGAATGAGCTGATTGGATCTTGAATTCGTGTCAAGTTGGGGGGCCAAGGACTTTTCGTGGCACCTTACAGGTGCCACCAGCACAGCGGGAATACCCCAGTCCTCGAGCATTTCAGCTGTCAAATCAGCATGATCAATGTCAAAGAGTTGCACCTCTTGATGTGAAAGCTCTTCCATACTGGAAGGCTTGTTTTCCAAGAGGTTCGAATACTCTTCAGGATATACACTGGCTAGTCCGAGTTCCCCCATGTGCGCTAGTAATCCAAGAGTAAAGGATTCTTCTCTTGGCAAAATATGCGTCACACCCGCCAGTGTTTGCATTGCCACTGCACGTGCAAGATTCTTCGACCAGAACACGGGATAGTTGAAGTTGGTACACACCCCGGATCGATTATTGTTCAGTAACGAAAAACCAAGCGCTAGACCCCTGAGTGCCGTCAAGCCAAGCAGGCTTACAGCATCCTGGATAGCCACGATGGGCCGACTGCCTGCGATACGGCAGCCATTGGCTAGTTTAAGTAAGCGGGCAACAAGAGCCGGGTCGGCGTTGACCGCTTTCGCCAACTGTGCAAATGAAACATTCTCCTGCCGAGTCAGATGAACAACGGCCATTGCTGGACCTCTGGGCGACGGCAGCAATCCAGAAGACTTTAGTGTCTCGAAACGGGTTTGCAACTGGGGACTCAATCTGTTTCCTTTCGGTTTATCGAAGGAACTGCAATTCCACATCAAGAAGTCTTCGCTACAGAAAATGCCTTTCCCTAAAGTACAGATATCAACTCAAGTTAGCTATTCCCAAATACCGGCATCGCCGCTACATAAAAACCGGTAGTGGCGGGTATGCCGCCTCTGACTATGAAGCGCTTTCCGTTCAACGCAACGCTTCTCGCTGGATCAAGGCTCTAACTCGCTTCGGCTTCATCCCCGCCTCCGCTTGATTTGCCGTCGCCTCAAACCGATGACCTTCCGTGGTCAGGTATTCGGCTGCCTCGGTAGCCGTCTCTTTCACGTTAATAGCGGGCGACTTGCGTTGCCGATTGGAACAGAGATTTCACTTATCCGTCTGCCCGATTTCTCGGGAGCACTTCTTATTGAGATCTCCCCACAGATTTGATTTCTACAGTGTTTGTATTTGGTGTCAGATTTAGCGTGAAAGACACCGCCGATTGGACGTAAAGAATACTGGCCTATCGCCAGCCTGAGCGAAGAGCGACGACTGAGGTAACGAATTA
>JFJP01038686.1_pt1 | contig 19643 bp, 18 predicted proteins | sample 431651 | NCBI WGS metagenome assembly JFJP01 (sample SAMN02602958, study PRJNA72255) | Microbial mat metagenome, whole genome shotgun sequencing project. | biome: fresh water; feature: sink hole; material: water; isolation source: purple microbial (photo- and chemosynthetic) mats found in...
ACTGCAGGTGCAGTTTGAACAACAACAGTCTTGGTTGGATCATTAAGAGCCCTTAGCACCTGTGGAACATGGTTTACCTCAGTAAGTGCTCCTGTGGGACAAACTGAAACACACTGACCACAGTATGTACAGGTTGAATACTCAAGGTTTTGCTCAAATGCCGGTGCAACAGTTGCCATGAAGCCTCTGTTTACAGCTGAAAGAGCTCCGACAGTCTGTACTTCGTTACACATCATTTCGCAACGACGGCACATAATACATTTATCCAGATCTCTGATTATTGAAGGAGAGGTGTCTTTCCTGTAAGTTGATGTGGCAGCATATTCCTGACCCGGGATCTCTCGTATGCCAAGTCGATGAGCCATGTCCTGAAGTTCGCAATTGCCTGATTTAGAACAGACAAGACAGTCTTTTGGATGATCTGACAGGATGAATTCCATCACAGTTCTGCGGGCATTGAGAACCCTTGTTGTATGTGTTTTTATAACCATACCGGGCTCGCATTTGGTAGAACATGAAGGAGCAAGATTTCTCCTTCCCTGTACTTCAGCAACGCAAATTCTGCATCCTGCGGGTTTGTTTTCGATACCCATATCGTGCAGCTCCATATAGCAAAGTGTTGGGATATCTATCCCCAGCTCCTTTGCTGCTTTTAATATTGTAGTACCCCTTGGTACGTCAATTTCTTTATTATCAATAGTAAGCTTTATAGTTTCCATTATTTCTTTGATTATCTGATAAATATTGCATCAAACTTACATTTCTCCATACATGCACCACACTTAATACAGGTTGCAGCATTGATATGATGCGGTTCTTTTCTTTCACCTGTTATAGCATTTACAGGACAAACCCTTGCGCATGCAGTACATCCGACGCAATTTTCGGCATTAATAACATATTCCATAAGACTTTTGCACTGACCTGCAGGGCATTTCTTGCTGGTAACATGGGCAACATACTCTTCCCTGAAGTTTTCGAGCATCGAGAGAACAGGATTAGGAGATGTCTGACCAAGACCGCAAAGTGCAGTATCTTTTATGACAAGACTCATATTCTTAAGTCTGTCAAGGTCTTCAAGAGTTCCTTTGCCTTCTGTTATCTGTCCGAGCAATTCGTGTAATCTCTTATTGCCAATTCTGCAGGGTGCGCATTTACCGCAAGACTCTTCAACTGTAAATTCAAGAAAGAATTTCGCCATTGAAACCATGCAGTCGTCTTCATCAAGAACAATCATGGCACCTGAACCCATCATTGAGCCAGCCGCAATAAGGTTATCGAAATCGATAGGAGTGTCGAGGTGTTTTTCAGTGAGGCAGCCTCCTGATGGTCCGCCTGTCTGAACGCCTTTGAATTTTTTACCGCCCCTTATTCCGCCTCCAATTTCGAATATTACTTCACGCAGTGTTGTACCCATTGGTACCTCTATAAGTCCAACGTTATTTATCTTACCGGCCAGTGCAAATACCTTTGTGCCTTTTGACTTCTCAGTTCCGATACTGCTGAACCACTTCGATCCTTTCAGTATAATAGCCGGAATTGCAGCAAATGTCTCAACGTTATTTACGTTTGTTGGTTTGTTACGATAACCCGATTCTGCCGGGAACGGAGGTTTAACTGTGGGTTCTCCCCTCAGACCTTCCATGGAGTGGATCAGAGCTGTTTCCTCACCGCAAACAAATGCACCTGCACCATAACGCAGGGTAATATCAAAATTAAAACCTGTTCCGAAAATGTTATTACCCAACAGTCCGTATTCTCTTGCCTGGTTAATTGCAATCTTCAGTCTTTCAATTGCCAGCGGGTATTCTGCACGGATATAAATTAGTCCGCTTGATGCACCAATACTGTATCCGCAGATAGCCATAGCCTCAAGAACTGAATGGGGGTCACCTTCAAGAACTGATCTGTCCATGAATGCTCCCGGGTCGCCCTCATCGGCATTACAAACAACATATTTCTCGTCGGATACGCTTTTACGCGCCAGTTCCCATTTAAGACCTGTTGAGAAACCTCCTCCACCGCGCCCTCTCTGGCCTGAATCCTTAATAACTTTTATTACCTCTTCGGGGCTCATTTCAGTAAGAACCTTACCAAGAGCCTGGTATCCGTCGCGGGCAATATATTCGTCGATATTCTCAGGGTTAATGAAACCACAGTTGCGGAGTACTATCCTGAGTTGTTTTTTAAAGAAGCCCATATGCTTGGAATCAGAAATAGACTCCTTGCTTACAGGATCTTTGTATAATAGCCTGGTAACTTTTCTTCCTTTGATAACATGTTCATCCACAATTTCCTGAGCATCTTCGGGTTTCACCTGTACATAGAAAGTATTGTCGGGCATTACCTTCACAATTGGACCTTTCTCACAGAATCCGAAGCAACCGGTAAGTATAACCTGTACTGAATCAACAAGGCCTTTAGCTTCCAGTTCATCTCTTAAATTGCAGACAATAGCATCACTTTCCGAGGCATGGCAACCGGTGCCGCCACAAACCAGGAGATGCATACTGTATTTTGACATAATTTTTCCTCCTTATTCTTTTAAGTCTATACTCTGGTAATTAACAGGGATGATTCCATCAACAAGCTCCCCTGTTTTAATATATTTTTCAATGATCTGGTCAGCCCTTTTCAGGTCGACAAATCCAAATACTACGGGCTCTTCCCCCGGAAGCTTAACCTCAATAGTTGGCTCTGCATAGCAATACCCCATGCAGCCTGTTTGCGTAACTACAGCTGCAACATTTCTTCTTTCGAGCTGTTCCAGGAAAAACTCCATCACGGTTTTTGCACCTGATGCAATACCGCATGTTGCCATTGCAACCTTGACCTGTACAACAGACTCAGGATCAATGGCTTTTACCCGGATGTCCAACCCGCTCTTTAATTCTTCGCGTTTCTTTTTGAGATCCGCGAGTGACGTGATTTTTGACATGCTTTTATTTGTTTAGTTTGTTTTTGATATAAGTAATCGTTCTGTATAATTTACTTCCTTAAATTTATTCATTTTATTTCTTATAACTGCATTTTTTGGAGTTATACCCTTTCTTTATTTTTTAATCCTGACACCTCTATATTCTTCAGGTTTTCAGATATCATATCACCAAGATCTTTGAGTAATTCCCTTTCGCATAATGATGTTATCCCCAGATATTCCTTAGTCTCAGCCGACGAAAAAGAATATTCACCCCTGTCGGTGTTGTGTTTGTAACGGAAATCAATTCCGGGGTTAGCTGCTAATAAGATGATAAGAACACCAACAATATCGCCAAGTGGCTGACGGTCGATATGATGGTTTGAAAATGAGGCTGTTATTAGAGTTCCCTTTCCATGTTCCGATTCTATTGCAAGGTTACCGCCAGTCATCTCTGCATGATATTTTAGCAGTGGAAGCCCGAGTCCCATTCTCCTTTCCGTCGACTGAAATCCTGTAAAGATCTGATGACTCTGATTCAGTAATTGCGATCGAGATCTCGGTAGCTTTTGCCCTGATCGAGTTCTGGACGATATCGAGTATGTTGAGAGACAGATCTTTCATTCTGTAATTATCTTTCTTCCGTTAAGTCCCTTAATTGCCATAAAAACCTCTGAAAACGATGCTTTTTCAACTTGGAACATTGTACTTGCCGCACCAATATCTTCGGGACAGTGTGCATCAGAGTTACGAACCACACTGAATTTCTTCACCTCCGGATGTAATGATTCAAAAACCTTAGGAGAGTTTGCTCTGGAGATTTCCAGGGCATCTGCATTGAAATCTGCAGGGATAAATCCAAGCTGACTGTAAATGCTGTTCTTCTGTCGGTCGATATGTGCCGCGATAAAGAGCCCATTCAGTGAATGAACAAATTTTTCCACTTCACTTATATTCTTTTTTATGGCATTCAGAAGAAGTTTCTTTTCCTCATAAATAATTATTTCATCCTTGTCAACCTGAACCTGATATCCAAACTTCGACGGATCGTTCATTATCTCAGGCAGGTTTTCGTCGAGGAAATCCTGAAATATGTTTAGTGTGTCATTATTTTCAAAGAACGCGAGGCAATGTACTTCCTCTTTTGTTGTCACTTCTGCACCCTGCATCACAAAGATCCCTTTATCTTTTGCCAGCTTTGATACCAGTCTGCAGTGCCGTGTTGTGTTATGATCGGTGATACCAATTATATCAAGACCCTTCTTTTCAGCTTCTTCTACTATTCTTACAGGACTCATATCCAGGTCGCCGCAAGGAGAGAGAACAGTATGAATATGAAGATCTGCTTTAAGAAGTATCATTCCTTCTTCAGTAATTCAAATAAACGTCCGGCAATAGTAAATGTATCCAGTTCTGTTCCCAGTAAGGGGATATTCTCAGTATTGCTTTTTTCAATTGTATCTTTTTCCGGATCTGCTCCTTTTACAATTATTATGGCAGCAATGTCTTTCAAAGATGCAACAGCGATAATGTTCTGATGAGTCTGGAGTGTAATCCAGATCTCGCCTTCTTTGGCATTACCCATTACATCGCTCAGCAGATCTGAGACATACCCGCCTTTTATTTCGTTTGACAGACCATTTTGTCCCGAAATGACCTTCAGGTCCAGCTGCTTTATGATATCAGTTATTTTCATCTTCAGCTCCAAGTTTATTACAGTTTTTTTCGAGTCTTTCATTTCCCCAGATATTGCCTGTTATTCTTACCGCCTGTTCCTGGCTGAGAAGGTTCTGGCTTGTCATCTGTTGTTGCAGGAAGATGCAGTGCGAGATTTGAGCATCGCCCTGCACAATATCTTCAGCAAGAGTCTGGCAATCAGGGGCTCCGCATCCGGCACAATCGAATCCCGGCAAATAGCACATCAGACGGCGTTTACGCTCCATCTTTTTTAGTGCAGCGGAGAGGTCTTCATCGAGTTTTCCCATTGGACGGGGTTCGATGTTTCCAAGGAAACCATGTTCGTTGAGATTAAGGTATCCATCAAGAGGTTTACGGGTTTTATCATCTTCCCTGGCTCTGTATTCAGCTGCACGGTTTTTTAGGCGTTCAACTGTTAAGAACCTGTTTCCGCTTATAAGTATACCGCCTGCACAACTTTCGTCGCATGCTCTGAGTTCAAGGAAATCAATATTGTCGAACTTCTCATTTTCAATATTCTCAAGAAACTCATTAACATTTTTAATACCATCAATAGCGAGCGCCCTTCCATTTGAATTCACCAGTTCTCCGCGGGTAAGACTCCACAGTATACCTTTTGAGCTTAAAAGGTCATCGGTATGAGGCGGTTCGGTCTCGGTATATTTCCTCTGCAGAAAGTTTAATATCTTATTATACAGGAAGTTAATGTTTATTACACCGTTAATGGCCGATTCTACTTCTCCAACCGGACTTTTTACAGCGGCAATTTTCGCTGCGCAGGGAGTGGCATAGAAGAGTCCTATCTCATTTTCAGGGATCCCGCTGCTTTTAAGTTTCTCCCTGTAGTACATTGCAGACATATCGATAGGAGGGTTTACCTTCATGATATTACCTACCAGTGAAGGGTATTTTACCTGAATAAGTCTTACTATGGCCGGGCAATATGATGAGATCAGCGGGCGAATCTTATTGTCGTGCATGAATTGTTTGCCGGCTTCAAGTACCATATCCACAGTATTCTCTACTTCGTAAATATGAGTAAACCCTATCTCTTTCAGAGCATTGTAGATGCCTGATGTCGAGATTCTCCTTGGAAACTGACCTATCAGAACACTGGGAATAAGGATCACTCTGACCGTATATTTGAAGATCATTTCAAGGTCATCCTGTTCAACGCCAATTGCGGAAACAGGACAAGCTTTATAACATTCTCCACAATCTACACACCTGTTAGCCAGAATTATAGCTTTCCCTTTTCTTACCCTTATAGCCTGAGTGGGGCAAACTGTCATACAATGCGTACATCCGATACACAGATCATTATCCACATAAAGGGCATGATGAAAATCCATATTTTGATTTTTACCTTGCATCGGATTTTAAGAATGTTATGAGTTCAACTGTCGTTCCTTCACCTGGGATACTGGAGATCTTCATTGAATCGCTGTTCTTTTTCATGTTTGATAATCCCATTCCTGCTCCAAATCCCATCTCTCTTACCTGAGGTGTTGCAGTAGAGTAGCCCTCCTGCATTGCCTGCTCAATATCTGCTATACCCGGACCTTTATCTGTTATTGTAATTTTAATTTTAGTGTCATCAATATCTGCATCAATTATTCCTGAATATGCATGTGCTACAACATTTACTTCTCCTTCATAAAGTGCTATTACAATGCGCTTTGAAATTGAGTGATCGATGTTAAGCTGACGAAGAATTTTTTTTACAGAACTTGCTGCATTCCCCGCTTTTCCAAAATCACCACCTGCTATTTTATGCCTGAACTGCATGATTAATAGATTGGTTTAATTCCGGCTTTGTACAATTCACCTGCAATGTGAAAGACAGAGTGTGGACTCTCAATCAGCATTATATTGTTTTCCTTTGCCAGAGAGATAATATCGTTACCAATTTTTTTATCCCTGGCGAAAATGATGCACGAAATGTCTGACATTTCAGCTGTCCTTATAGTCTGAAGGTTGGCCAGTCCGGTTATCAGAATCAGGTTATCCTTCTCAACAGTAAGCACATCGCTCATCAGATCGGAAGCAAAAGCATATTCTAACGATACTGATAGCTTATCCCCGCAGCAAATCACCTTTCCGTTTATTATTCCTGTTATTTCTGTGACTGTCATCTTATTCTAACGAAATCGTCTTTGTTATTGTTTTGAGGAAATCTATTAATGGATTTACTCAGATTAATATGGCACAAAGATAATAATTATTGTTAATAAAATAACAATGTTAATAAAATAACAGAAGTTTAAAACTGTTCTAAATAATGGTGTTTTGTTACTTTTTTGTCCTATTCCTGCTTTAGGCCGGAGATCCCTCGCTGGCGCTCGGGATGACAGGTAAATAGTTGACAATTAATGGGAAAGAAGCGGCGAGCCGCAAGCAAAACAATTTTTAATTTATCCTATACCCTGCTGCGGCTCGCCGCTTCTTTCCCCCTAATTGCCCCAAAAGCCCTGTCATCCCGAATTCCGATAAACCGGAGCTTGCGGAGGTTTGGAGGGATGAGGGATCTCCTCGGTTGAGCAGGATTCCTTCGGTGTCATCAAGGGAATCTCTGGTTCAGAAGTATGTTTTAGCTTATTTACCCTCCTCTTCGAATTTTTTGAGGTTCCTGCTGATAATATTCTCGACTAATAGAGGGAATCTGGGTTGCAGGAAAGCATTTAGTTTCCCGATAGGGGTAAGGACTGAAATAAACTTTCTCTTTGAGATATTTTTAATAACTGCTTTAGCAACAGATTCTTTTGTCTGGACTCCTTTTCCTTTTCTGGGATTAAGCAGAATCTTTGATCCGTCAGCAGCAATAGTTTCTTTTCCGGGATCATTTTCGGTATAACCGACATAGATAAGTCCGACATGCAGGTCGTTCTGCTTTTCTTCAATCCTTATTGATTCGGCGATAGCGCGCAGGGCCATTTTTGATGAGCAGTAGGCTGAAAGAAATGGAAGTCCCCTGATGCCTGCAAGGCTTGATATGAAGATAAGACTGCCTTTCCTCTGACGAAGATATTTTATTGCCGGTATTGTTGGATTTACGGCACTCAGGACATTACTTTCGAATATTGTTTTAAATACTTCAGGGTTAAGATCTGCAAGATTTCCGCGCATTGATACTCCTATATTATTTACGAGAATATCAATGCCTCCAAAAGTCTTTACCGATTCATTAATAAGGAATTGTCCGCCTTCTGTCGATGAAACATCACAACAGACACTAATAACTTTTTCGTGAATCTTTTTTATTTCATTTTCTGCTTCGAGCAGACGGACCTTATCTCTTCCATTAAGCACTATACTGGTGCCATTCAAAGCAAGTTCCATGGCAATTGCTTTTCCGATGCCTCTGCTTGAGCCGGTAATAACTGCTACCTTGTCCTGAAACCTTTTTGATTTCATTTTGAGGATTTGATATAATGCATATCGGGATGAAATTTCAAAGCAGAGAAGCTATTTGTCAGAGCCATGGCCAGATGCACAAAAAATGCGATCCAGATAGTCCCGGTGGAGAGAGTTAAAATGCAAAGTATCAGACCCAGTGGAGCAGCCCCGATTGTTTCTGACATACCCTTTGGTATATGTGTAGCTGCGTAAAGAGCGATATTGATGGCTATAGCCGGCCAGATGCCAAGATGACCGGCAACCGGGAAAAGCAGAACACCACGAAAGAGAAGCTCATATCCAAAGAGATACAGAGCCCAGCCTGCGGCATTTATAACTACTGTTTTCTTTGTCCAGATCTTTGCCCTGATCTGAGGATAGTTAACAAGATTTTCAGGTTTTTGAGCGCTCAGGTATGCTACAGGAATAACCACAGCAGAGAGCCCTATGGTCCAGAGAAGTGAAGTGAGTGCAGTTTCAGAAATCCATGTCAGACCGAAAGAGGCCGGTGTGTATCCGGGAAGAAAAATCAGACATATCACCAGAGGGAAAATACCCATAGAAACGAATCCGGCTACTCTGTTAAAAGTGATGTGGTTAACAGATGCCTGATCATGTTCATATTTTTTATAAAACCAATTCTTAAAAGCCTCTGATTTGGATATAAACCAGTAAATTGAGAAAAAGACCAGAGCCAGAATTACAGGTAAGAATGAATATATGTCGCCCTGCTGCCACGACAAATCAATTTTAAGCAGTTTCAACATGTTTTTTTTGATTATTCAGGTAACCATTCTGGATAAACCAGTTATAACAATCACTTATAGCTTCCTCTATTTTGGTCTGAGGCATATTAAGTTCCTTAACTGCATCTTCGCAGGAAACAAAATTGTCTTCAACAGATATTCGGGCCATTGGATAGGTTAGGAGGGGAGGTTTTTTCAGAATTATTCCTGATATGTCACCCAGATATCCAAAAGTTTTTACCAGCCATCCCGAGACTCTGATTTTTGGTTCTTTCTGTCCGACTATCCGTGCAACTTTTGAAAAGAAAACCTTATATGATAAATTCTCATTTCCTGCGATATAGCACTTGCCTATTTTTCCCATATGCAGGCTGTTGGCAACAGCATTTGCCACATCTCTGGTATAAACAAAATTGCGGCCGCCTTTTGTATAAAACTTAAGTTTCCCTGAGGCCAGTGTCTGTATCATTCTGCCTGACCCGGGCAATGAATCATATGGTCCGATCATGAAGGTTGGTAAAATAGCAAGGGCAGGCAAGCTTTTCTGCTTCACAGCATCCATAACCAGGTTCAGGGCTATAAATTTAGAATCGATATAATCCAGTCCGTACTTTGCACCGGGGAAATCGTATTTGGAGTCCGTAGAGCCGCACTGGACATTCACTGAACTTCCGGAACCAATATAAATAAACCGTTTGATCTTATTTTCCAGGGCCGATGCAATTATGTTCTCAGTACCCTCGATGTTGATTCTTCTGACCTTTTCGGAGCGTGCCGGCCATACATCTGTTGCAGCAGCAGCATGTATTATAATATCATGACCCGGTACAGCCTTGTCAATATTATCTTTCTGCAGGATACAGCCGTAGTATTTAGTGATTTTAAGACCGTCGAGTGTGGTCGATTTTGAAGAAGGGTGAATGAATACGCTCACATCATAATTCTGTCCGATAAGTATCCTTACCAGATTGCTCCCCAGCATTCCATCTCCACCAGTAATCAGAACCCTCATATGCGTCAGATTTCTACTTTGTTTTAGGTAAACGGAAATCCTTTTTTGATCGGTTTAGTATTAATCAAATTTATGGAAATTCCGATATATACCAAAGTTTTTAGGAAATAATTTAGGAAAGCAGTCATCTCAGCTTTTTGAACTCAGAGGCAGGTTTCCATTCAGGAAAATAATCTGAGTTAGCAAGCCTGTAACCTGCAAAAAAGACCAGTCGGGCATCTTCCATAATTCCATTCAGATCCCAGGTATCAGGTTCGTAATTATCTGCCGGACGATGGTATTTATTGTCGATATAGTCTTTTTCCATTTTTGCGGTCCACTCTTTACCGTTCTCACGACTCTCAACATTTCCCCGTGCAAAAGCTGAGGGAACACCTTTTTTGGCAAAAGGAAAATGATCGGATCTGAAATACATACCTGTATGGGAGTTGGGATCACCTGTAACGTACCTGTCCTGACGGGTTGCACCTTCACTTATCATTTCATCAAGATAAGATTGTCCATAACCAGTAATCATAACATCTTTCATCCGGCCTATTGGCAGCATCAGATCATTATTGAAACAGGCCACCGTCTTTGCCATAGGGAAAGCAGGATATTCGGTATAGTAAGAGGAGCCCAGCAATCCCTGTTCTTCAGCAGTTGGAAACAAAAGAACAATTGATCGTGCGGGCGATTTTTTAAGTCCGGCAAATGCTTCACCTATCTCAAGAGCCCATGCCATCGATGTGCCATTATCAACTGCCCCGTTGTAAATCGAATCTCCGTTCTCTTTTTCTCCGATTCCGAAATGGTCCCAGTGAGCGGTGTATACTATGCATTCATCGCCCCTTGTGGTGCCCTTCAGTACTCCTGCCACATTGGTTGAAGTGTTGTATCTTATTTTATTATTAATTGTAAACGAGATCTCAGAGTTCATTTCAAATCCCCTGAAGTCCTTTTTGCAGGCTTGTTCCCTAAGCTCCTTCAAGTTATAACCAAGTATTTTGAATAATGAGTCTGCCGAACCTGCTGATAACCAGCCTGTGAATTCGCAGAGAGTTTTATTACTGTCGGCTCTCTGCATATACAACCTGGGGGAGATGGAACTCTTTCTCTGGATAGTATATTTATATCCTGAACCTTCGTCTTCGTGGATAATAAGAACTCCCTGTGCACCCTGACGGGCAGCTTCTTCAAATTTGTATGTCCAGCGGCCATAATAGGTCATCTCTCTTCCCTTAAAATAAGCTGAGTCGCCGGTATATAACCCGGGATCATTTATCATCACAACAACAGTCTTACCTTTTATATCTAATCCGTTGTAATCGTTGCGGTTATATTCAGGAGCCACTATGCCGAAACCGGCAAATACCATTTCAGATTTATTAATAGATATATTCTCGGATTGTTGCGGGGAGGTCACAGCTATATCATCAGGGGCAATGAGAGTGATTGAATTTGTCCCTGATTGAACATTCACAGCCCCCTCAACTGCAGAGCTGATCTCGACCATAGGAACCGGCTGAAAGTATGATCCGTTGAAAGCAGGTTCAAAACCTATTTGCTTAAGCTGATCTGCAAGATAATCTATCGTAATTTTTTCACCGGGAGTGAAGGGTTTCCTGCCCATGAATTCATCAGATCCAAGTTTGCTGACATACTTCTCCATGTCGGCAACTGTGATGCTCTTCTCTCCATTCCTCAGGTCTAAATCCTTACAGGAAGTTAATGCTATTAAGATTAAAAGCAGAGTGTATGAATTTTTCATTTTAATATTTTTTAACCACGGAGACACTGAGATCACAGAGTTTCACGGAGAAAATCACCCATTCACCCATTCTCCCTTTCTCCTTTTCTTACTTCGGTCTTCGGTCTCCCGTCTTCCGCCTTCCTACCTCAGCACCACGTTCCCCACCAGCACTCTTCCGCTCTTCCAGAAGCCTCTGAAGTAAGGATTATCTGTTATATAAATAACTTCTCCCGAGCCAATTTTCTCAGAGCCAATTACTAAAGTGTTCCTGATCTTGTCTTTATACTTGAATCCGGCAAATCCTGAAACAGGTTCTTTTTCAAGGATATATCCTATGTTGCTGCCTGTTGTCAGATAAGGATATCCGGCAGTACGTTTCATAATGAACCACTCTTTCCCCAGACCAAAGGCATATGGATGGGTTTCATCGATTTTGACTTTATAAATACTACCTGCTGAACGATCGGAGAGAGAATATCTTCTGTCAGCTTCATATTCATATTTCTTAAGAAGAGTTGTATCATCGCTTTTTACCTTCTTCTCAGCTGCTTTCTGTTCTGCGGTTCTTGTTTCTATAGCTTTGGCCAGAGATGTAGTTTTTTCACCGGCAAACACCGACATGGCATTTTCAAGTGCTATAACCCTGCCACCATGTTTGACAAAGTCTATTATTGCATCTTTAAGTTTTGTATATGAACCTGAAGTGAGTATAAGTATTTCATAATCATTAAGATCAATGTTCTCGGCTGTAGAGGTATTTATTAATGTTAACGGGTAATTAAGCTCATTTTCAAAGAAGTACCATAGTTCCCCTACTGAGCTTGATGAAGTTCCTTCGCCGCAAAGAAGAGCCACTGACTTTTGTTTCAACAGAGGGGAGTAGCCGGATCCAAAATCTTTACCTGAGTCTACAAGTCCGGTTGTTGTAGGAACCAGTTTCACCTGACAGGTATTGGCTGCTTCGGTGATGATCTTATCAAAATCACCGGAAAGTTGTTTATTATCACCTCTTGTAACAATAATACTACCACGGTTGAAGCTGTTGCCATTAAGGGAAAAAGCCTTGAGGGAGTATCTTAGTTTAACCTTTTTATTATAAAGAGCTGCTACAAATTTCAATTCATCAAAGCCCTGATAATTTGCAACATAGGCGTATGTTTCTGCTTTGCCAGGTGTATTGACGATTATCTTTTGGCCAACTTTTCCTGTATCTGCTGCTATTTTATCAGTAATGGCATAAGCTTTAAGGTTAAACACATACGGCAGTGCCCAGGCTGTGAGGTCGTAGCTTAATGAGTCGGTTGTTCTGCTGTCGGGCTCAAACAAAACCGACATAAAATGTGACTCCGGCTGATATGCGCTAATAAGAATATCTCCCTTTTCTATTGTTACTTCACCTTCTTTATTTGATAAATAATCAAATCCTTTGTATTTCCTGCCATTGTTTCCGGCATAATTATATTGTATCTGGTTCTTTTCAAATACCTCTAGCATAGCTGATATATTGGATTTCTCATTTGAACCTTTTACTATAACAGATTTGTACTTGAATGTTGGATTTTTAGTATTATCATCAAAGTACCTGTTAAATTCGGATACCAGTTTTTCCCTGTTATCGTATGAGACTTTTATTGTAGCCATCGATGATGTGAAATGTCCGTCTATCCTTTCTGTCAGTGTGAGGGTGTCGCCAGACTCCTGTTTGTAGGCCAGACCTGATACACCACCGCCCCCCTGTTCAATTGTGAAACCCATTGCGCCATTGAACAAAGGCCATGTATCGCCGTAACTTGGATAGAACAGATCGAAATTCTCTTTTGTAAAATAGAGTTTGAATTTTTCATCGAAAAGTTTTGCATTACCGCTGCCCATTAGTTTGTGAAATTCTTTCTGCCAGGGTGTTATTACATCGTGCCATGGGTCGGCGCCGGGTGCAAAGAAGAAAGTTGATTCGGGACCCATTTCATGAAAATCGGCATGAACCTGCGGCATGAACTGGCGATAAAGAGCAAGTCTTTGTTGCGTCTCAGCCTGAGTCTGCCATGTCCAGTCGCGGTTAAGGTCGAACATATAATGATTGGCACGTGCCCCGGGCCATCCCTGATTATGCTCCAGGGCATTTACATCGGGATTAATATTTTTGCTCATTGAGTTCCTGTACCTGTTGGTGTAGAGTTCATGGCCATCCGGATTCTGGCAGGGATCAATAATGATTATACAGCTTTTCAGGTAATCTGCAACGCCATTATAGTTTCCTGAAACTAAAGTGTAGAGTGTTTTCATTGCAGCCTCCATGCCAACTGCTTCATTTCCATGTACATTATAGCTCATCCAGATAAAGGGAACCTGTTTACCTGTGAATTCACCTTTCAGCAATCCGGTTTTAATAAGGTTGTTTTTTCTGTATTCCTCAAGTTTTGACAGATTCTCTTCAGATGAAAGAAAGCAGACACCAAGCGGACGTCCCTCATATGAGAGACCATAGTCGCGATACACTGCCAGGGGAGATATTTCAGCTATATATTTAAAGTATTCTACTGCTTTATGATGATAGGTAAACTGAGTTCCAAGTTTATATCCGAGGAATTCATCGGGAGACTTGATAGTTTGTGATTGTAATCCTGGAATAATCAGCACGGAAACCAGAAATACCAGAAGCAGTCTTTTCATATTATTGGATTTGGTTTGAGGGGGATAAATATAAATTTAAATTTCTTATTTTTGCCACCCTATATTGAATATTCACAATATTAACTGCCAAGTTATGAAGAGAACATTAATCCTGATGAATGTTATAATAATAATCTTATTATTTTCCTTTAATGAAAAGCCTGTAACTGCGCAGATGCCACAGCGCAGTATAAGCCAGGTAGCAGTTCTGGGATGGGCTGATGATTCACACTACCTTATAAGGAGGTTAGATGCAGATAAAAATCTTGTAACTCAGAGTGTTGACATTAAGACAGGTAAAGGAGTTGTGATCCCGGCAGTAAAATCAGACAGGGAACTTCTTGTACAATCACTTCCTCAGGGTATTTCGTTGGCAACTAATGATGCTATAAGTTCCGATACAAAAAGAGCTATTATTACAAAAGATAATGATCTCTTCTTTTATGCTATTGGTGACAAAGAGCTCCGCCGACTCACCAGCGATAAGGAAGCTGAAGTTAATGCCCGGTTTTCCCCTGATGGTAAAATGGTGGCTTATACAAAAAAAATGGATCTCTATGTTTTTGATATTGATGCCAATAAGGAAATAAGGATTACTTCCGATGCAACAGATAAAATATATAATGGTTATGCATCGTGGGTTTATATGGAAGAGATCCTTGGAAGAGCCAGCCGCTACGCAGCTTTCTGGTGGTCGCCCGATGGGAAAAAAATTGCATACCTGAGAACTGATGATACACCGGTTCCTGTTTTTACCCTTAACAGGCTTGATGAACCGGATGGGATCCACGGACTTATTGAAGCTACTCCGTATCCTAAACCAGGTGACCCAAATCCTAAAGTAAAAATGGGTATTGCAGATATTTCCACAGCCAAAACTGTCTGGGTAAAAACAGATTATACTACAGATCAGTATATTGCATGGCCCTTCTGGACACCCGATAGTAAAAAGCTTGCTATACAGGTACTTAACCGCGATCAGAATGATCTGAAAATAATTCTGGCTGATCCGGCAACAGGTGACTTCACTCAGATATATAATGAAACCAGGAAAACCTGGGTTGAGTTTTATGAGACAACTTATGTAATGGAAAATGGTTCAGGATTTATCCTTAAAAGTTATAAAAATGACTGGGAGAACCTTTATTATTATGGCTGGAATGGGCAGCTTATTGCACAATTAACGAATCTGGACTTCAGGGTAAACAGCATTGAAAGGGTTGACGAGGCGGCTAAGGTTGTTTATTTTACAGCTACAGGGAGCGAATCTACTGATAATCATGCATTCCGCGTAGGTCTTGATGGTAAAAACCTTCTTCAGATTACAAAAGGCGATGGGACACACAGCATAAGTATTTCACCCAAAGGCACTTATTTCATTGATACATGGAACAGTATTTCGAGTACAGGATCGATTGTCGCATATAATAAAAGCGGAAAACTGCTTAGGGAGATTCATAAATTTGAACAACCGGTCTTCGATGCCACTAAGGATTCGAAAGCTGAACTGGTCAAAATCAGGACCTCTGACGGACTATTCAATATGCCTGCAATTATCACTTACCCTGTTAATTTTGATCCTTCAAAGAAATACCCTGTGATATTTGCTATTTATGGAGGTCCCGATTCCAAAAATGTTGCAAACAGATGGCCGGGAACTATTCCTTCCTGGAATTCGCTGAATGGTATTATTACATTTACTGTTGATCATCGGGGATCAGGTCAGTTTGGCAAAAAAGGGCTTGATTATATGCATCGGAACCTGGGCAAATATGAGATTCTTGATTATGCTGATGCGGTTAACTGGCTTAAGGAAAAGCCATTTATTGATGCAGCAAGAATTGGTATAACAGGAAGTTCATACGGAGGTTATATGAGCTGTCTGGCTCTTACAAAAGGTGCAGACTACTGGACACACGGTTTCGCTGGGTCATCAGTTACTGACTGGCGTTTGTATGATAATGTGTATACTGAAAGATATATGGATACACCTCAGGATAATCCTGAAGGCTACAGGGAGAGTTCAACTCTCACATTTGTAAAGAATTACAAAGGAAAATTATATATGACCCATGGTGATATGGATGATAATGTCCATATGCAGAATTCCATATATCTCATTTCGCGACTCGAGGATGAGGGTAAAAAGTTTGAGTTTATGATGTATCCGGGCGGGCGTCACGGATGGGGTGGAGCCAAAGCTTTTCATTCGAGAAATGAGCAGAACAGTTTCTGGATGAGGAATTTCTTCGGAAAATAAAGAGAATTTGATTTTGTTTAATATATTCGAAGACTTTAACACCATTTAACTTTAGTCACTCCAAACTCTAAACTCCAAACTAATGACAATAGGCATCCTCAAAGAAACGGGAACTGAAAACAGGGTAGCAATTCTGCCTGCGGAGGTTGCCGTATTGAAAAAGATGGGCATTGAAGTTATTGTTGAGCTTCGTGCAGGTGAAAAAGCTTTTTCCTCTGATAAAGATTTTCTGGCATCAGGTGCGGTTGTGGCTGAACGAAAAGATGTTATCTCTAAAGCAGATTTGTTACTATCTGTAAATCCTCCTTTAAGTGATGATATTGATTCTTTCAGACCTGAGCAGGTATTATGCTCAGTACTCAATCCGGTTGAAAACAGAGAGTGGCTTGAAAAAGTCAGAGTCTTAGGGTTAACAGTACTTGCCCTCGATCTGGTTCCCAGGACTACCAGAGCTCAATCGATGGATATATTATCATCGATGGCTACGGTATCGGGATATAAGGCAGTACTTGATGCAGCATCACTTCTTCCGCGTTTCTTTCCGATGTTTATGTCTGCTGCCGGTACCATAAAGCCTGCAAAAGTGTTGATCCTGGGAGCTGGTGTAGCCGGATTACAGGCCATCGCAGTTGCCCGTAAACTCGGTGCTGTAGTGGAAGTTTTTGATGTAAGGTCTGCAGTGAAAGAGGAAGTTAAAAGTCTGGGAGGTAAATTTATTGAGGTTGAAGGTGCAAAAGAGGATGCAGCTGCCGGAGGGTATGCTGTTGAACAGACAGATGAGTTTAAAAAGAAACAGCAGGAGTTGATACAGCAGAGGGCTATTGCAGCAGATGTTGTAATTGCGACTGCCCAGATACCCGGAAGAAAAGCACCGGTTCTTCTCCTTAAGGAGACTGTAAGTTCGATGAAACCCGGATCAGTAATTATTGATCTCGCAGCTTCTTCAGGAGGTAATTGCGAACTCACAGAAAATGGTAAAAATATTGTTGTTCATGGTGTTAACATTATCGGGAAATCTGATTATCCTTCTGATATGCCGACTGATGCCAGCAAAATGTTCGGGTGCAACATCATAAATCTTCTGAAGATAATGGTCGATAAAGATGGCAAACTGGTTCTTAACATGCAGGACGATATTATAAACGGGACTACGGCGGTTCATGGGAAAGAGTATATCAGTCAGAGAGTTAAACAAATGCTGGGTGTTTGATTGCGGATGTCGGATTGCGGATTGCGGATTGAAAACCAAATTCGACAAAATCCGAAATCGACAATCCGAAATCCGAAATATTCACAGGGTAACTGAATTTGAATTTTAATAATTGATCATGGAAAACATTCTAAGTTTTTTCTTAATCCACCGGGAGGCTATATTCATAGTCATCCTTTCAATATTTCTTGGGATCGAAGTAATTAGTCACGTTCCGGCTATACTTCATACACCTTTAATGTCGGGTGCAAATGCTATACATGGCGTAGTCATTATTGGAGCAATAATCGTAATGGGACATGCTGATACAACCGGATCGATGATTCTCGGATTTCTGGCAGTTGTACTTGGTACCCTGAACGTTGTCGGAGGATTTGTCGTAACCGACAGAATGCTTGAAATGTTTAAAAAGAAAAAGTAGTCTTCCTGTAAAATGATAAAGATCAATATAATGAACGATATATCTCAATTCTCATACGGGATTTCAACTCTGGAGATCACCTATGTCATCGCATCGGTTTTGTTTATACTGGGCCTGAAAATGCTGAGTCATCCGCTTACCGCCCGTAAAGGAAATATTCTTGCTGCTGTTGGAATGATATTGGCAATTGTTGCTACAATTCTTTTTCATCAGAAAGACGGAAAACCTATTGGTAATATTGGTCTGATTATAGCCGCAATAGCTGTTGGTACCATTATTGGATGGCTTGTCGCCAAACGTGTGAAAATGACCGCCATGCCACAACTTGTGTCTTTATTCAATGGAATGGGCGGAGCCGCTGCGGCACTGATCTCAATGATGGAGTTTCCGAATATAAGCGCAGAACTTGTTGCCAGGACAGGGATGGCAAACGGACAAGTCCTTGCAATTCTTCTGGGTCTTGTGATAGGAACTGTTTCATGGGCCGGAAGTATGATTGCTTTCGGAAAACTCGACGGATGGATTGGCGACATGCGTATTAAGGCCATGAAATATGTGAATCTGACTATTCTTGCTGTTATAATAGGTTTTGTAGTTTACATCATGACGCGCGAGGTTCAGGCAGCATCTGAACTTATGCCACTGATTTATACTATGTTCGTCATTTCAGTTATATACGGAGTTCTTTTTGTAATGCCTATTGGCGGAGCTGATATGCCTGTTGTTATTTCGCTTCTGAATTCATTCACAGGTGTTGCGGCAGCTATGGGTGGCTTCCTCTATAACAACCAGGCAATGCTGACAGGTGGTATTCTGGTGGGGTCTGCAGGAACAATACTTACAATCCTTATGTGTAAGGCAATGAACCGCTCACTGCTTAATGTGATAGTAGGAGTATTCGGTGGAGGAGGACAGGCAAATACAACTGAGGTCGGATCTGTAAAGGAAATCTCTCTTTCAGACGCAGCAGTGCTTCTCAGCTTTTCCAGAAAAGTTGTTATAGTACCGGGATATGGTCTGGCAGTAGCTCAGGCACAGCATATTTGTCATGAACTGGACAAACTTCTGGAGGAGAAGGGAGTAGAGGTGAAATATGCAATTCATCCGGTTGCCGGACGTATGCCCGGACATATGAACGTATTGCTAGCTGAGGCAGATGTGCCTTATGAACAGCTTATTGAGAGTGATGAAATAAATCCTGACCTGCCAAATACTGATGTACTTGTAGTAATTGGTGCAAACGATGTTGTCAATCCTGCTGCAGAGGATGATCCTTCGAGTCCTATATATGGTATGCCTATTATCAAAGCACGCGATGCAAAAAATATTATTGTTATGAAACGTGGTATGGGTAAAGGATATGCCGCAATTGAAAACATGTTGTTCTTTAATGATAAAACAAGGATGCTGTTCGGCGATGCAAAGGGAACTCTGCAGAATCTTGTTAATGAGGTGAAGAGCCTTTGACTCTGATAATAAAAAAATCCCGACACAAGTGCCGGGACTAAAATTTTAAATGTATTTTAATGGATAAACTAAGCTAGTTTAACATTTACTGCATTTAATCCTTTTTTGCCTTCC
>JFJP01029718.1_pt1 | contig 19641 bp, 15 predicted proteins | sample 431651 | NCBI WGS metagenome assembly JFJP01 (sample SAMN02602958, study PRJNA72255) | Microbial mat metagenome, whole genome shotgun sequencing project. | biome: fresh water; feature: sink hole; material: water; isolation source: purple microbial (photo- and chemosynthetic) mats found in...
ACCGCTTATCATTTCACCTGCACGGACCGGTTTGATGAGAACCTGGATCTATTGCTTGATTTTGTGCAGCATCCATGGCTCACGGACGAAAATGTGGAAAAGGAAAAAGGAATCATCGGCCAGGAAATCCGCATGTACGATGACAATGCAGACTGGCGTGTCTTTTTCAACCTCCTGACCTGTCTTTATCGGGAACATCCGGTCCGGCTGGACATCGCCGGTACGGTGGAGACAATAGCCGGCATCACGAAAGACCTCCTGATGGATTGCTGGCGGACCTTCTACAATCCCTCGAACATGGCATTGGCCGTGGTGGGGGATGTGGATCCGGACGCCGTGGCGGCAGCGGTGGACGCCCACATCACCCAGCAGGAAAACTTCGGCCGCATCGGAAAGGTCTATCCCGTGGAAGCTGACGGCCTCGCATCAGCCGGATTCGAACAGCGCCTGGCTGTTTCGATGCCAACGTTCATGATGGGTGTCCGGGATGATGTCCGTACAGATGGCATTGCGCTGCTGCGTCGGAAGACCGCCCTGAGCATCGCGCTCGATGCATTGGCGGGCCGCAGTTCGGAGCTCTACAACCGCCTTTACGAAGAAGGACAGATCAACGAATCTTTCGGAACGGACGTCATGATGGTGCCCGCGTTCGGTTTCGCTTCCTGGGGCGGCCAGAGCCCGGATCCGGGCAAAGTGTCGGAGGAACTCCGTTCAGCCATCGCCCGGCTGGTGACCGACGGGCTGGATGAAACTTCCTTTGTCCGGGTCCGCCGTGCCCATGAAGGCCAGTTCATCCGCAGTCTGAACTCTCCCGAACTGCTGGCGCGCGAATTGGTGGACGCGTCCTTTTCCGAAGCGGAACACCTTGAGCTGGCCTCTGTCTACGCTTCCCTGACGATTGAGGATGTGAACCGGGTTGTCCGGGATGTGCTGGGCGGGCCCAGCGCCCTGTCGGTCATCCTGCCGCTGGCGGAATCCGCCTCAGAATAGGCCCCGGACTTGTTACAGGAGGATACAACGATGAATTTCATTGCTTTTCCCGCCTTGGGCATCAAATGGATGATCGATCCCGTCGCTTTTTCTTTCGGTCCGTTCTCGGTGCGGTGGTATGGCATCATGCTTTCCCTGGCCATCTTCTCCACCCTTCTTTTTGCCATGCGTCAGGCGCCCAGGCACGGAATCACTTCGGACGCAATGGTGGACATGTTCATGTTCGCCCTGCCTGTCTCCGTCATCTTTGCCCGTCTGTTCTTCGTCCTGGTGGAATGGAATGCCTTCAGGGATGACCTTCTCGGCATGTTCCGCATCTGGGAAGGCGGCATCACCATCTATGGTGCTGTTTTCGGTGCCGTGGTCACGGTCTATGTCTTCTGCCGGGTCAGAAAGTACAAAATGTGGGAGTGGGTGGATTTCGCCTGCGTCTATCTGCCCCTTGCCCAGGCGATCGGCCGCTTCGGGAATTTTTTCAATCAGGAGCTGTATGGGGGAAACACAACGCTGCCCTGGGGCATGACCGGCAGCCTCATCCAGGCATTCCCGAATCCTGGCGTGGACGGAAACCTGCCCGTGCACCCGACCTTCCTGTATGAAAGTCTCTGGAACCTTCTCGTCTTTGCCATCCTCATGGGGTTCCGCCCCAGAAGCAAAAAGCGCGGACAGGTGTTCGCAGCCTATCTGTTCCTGTACAGCCTCGGCCGCTTCGGCATGGAATTCATACGGACTGATGTATTCTCGGTCGGCAATACGGATCTGCGTGCCAATATGCTGATGGCTGCGGGCATCGCCATCATCGGGATCATCCTGTTTCTGGTGCGGGGACGCACGCCGGATTCGGCCTGGGTGCCGCTGGCGGCGACGAATGCCGCTCCTGTGGCTGTGGAAGAAACCAAGAGTGAAGTGGAAACGGAAGAAGAAGAAACGGGACGCAGCGCCTACGGAGGTGTTCTTCGCTCCCTGAGGGAAAAAGAGGCGGAACAGGTGGTTGTCGACGGGACAGTACTGACCGACCGTCCAAATGGGAAAGTGCCGGAGGCGGCATCCGCATCCGACGGGCAACGTGACGACGCCGGGACATCCTCCCCTGAAACCCCGGATGCGGATACCGACGATGCCGATGGCCGGGACGGAGCGTAGCACATGGTTTCGGTGGAGCACAAGAGCGGACCGAATCCCTTCCGCAGCATGGATTGGTTCCTTCTCCTGATTGTCCTGTCCCTGCACGCCATCGGACTGACTGTCCTGTCCAGCGTCGCCACCCAGAAGGATGATCCGGGCATGTTCACGAAGCAGCTGATGGCGGCTGCGATTGGTCTGGTCGCCATGGTGGTGCTCATGTTTTTCGACTACAAGGATTTCCGGGTTCTTGGCTTTTTGGCCTATGCCGTCACGACGGTCATGCTCGTCATGGTTCTGTTTGTCGGCCGAGGACTGGAAGAAGTGGGCATGAGCGGATGGCTGTTCATCGGTTCATTCTCCCTGCAGCCTTCGGAACTGGCGAAAATCTCGCTGGTGCTGGTGAGTGCCTTTTTCTTTGAACGAATCCGTGACAGAAACAATGTGATCAATTATCTGATGCTGATCGGTGTCAGTCTGCTGCCGATTTTGCTCATTCTCATGCAGCCGGATTTCGGAACGGCCATGGTCTGCATCCTTGTCCTGGTCTGCATGCTTTTCGTCTGGGGTTTCAAATACCGATACATCGCCGCGGGTCTGGTAGTGATGGCCGCCGCCGCCATACCCGTATGGGTGTATGTTCTGCCGAAAGTCCTGGACCCATACCAGATGAAACGGCTGCTTTCCTTTGTGAATCCATCCGCCTATTCGAAAGATGCCGCCTATCAGGTCAGAATGGCCATCCGCGCCATCGGTTCCGGTCAGTCCACAGTGGATTTTTCAAGGGATTATGCGGCCAATTGGGTTCCTGCCTCGCATACCGACATGATTTTTTCCGCACTGGGTGAAAAACTCGGGTTCTATGGCAGTGCCCTCACGGTCGTCCTCTTTGCGCTGTTCCTGCTCCGCTGCATCTATGTGGCGACTTTTGCGCGTGATCGCTTCGGGGCTTATGTCATGGTGGGGCTTTCCGCCATTTTTCTGGCTCATTTTCTCGAAAATGTGGGCATGAACCTGGGTTTGATGCCGGTAACGGGAATCCCATTGCCATTCATCAGTTCCGGCGGTTCCTCCCTGATCGCGAATGATGTGTCGGCAGGTATTCTCATCGGGATTTCCATGCGACGAAAGCCCGTTCCGTATGCGTCCACGCCTGGGAAAGCGGCACGTGGGGGGGATAATATTACAATTTGATTACAAGAGACCGAATCCTCCTACCTATAAAGAACATGCGTTTGTAAACCAGACGCATTTTGTGTCGATTTTCCGACATTCGTCAACATCTTGTGGCTGAAAGGACATAATCTTCTATATGGCAGGGCTGGAAGTTGCTCCAGCCCTGTTTTTTTCTGCCCTTTTCCTTGCCTCCTGTTGTTGACGGGACAGGAACAGTGCAGTAGAATGACAGTGAAGTGGGGCGAACGGCAATGGAAATGCAATAGAAGTGGAGCGCAGTGGAGGGGGTGACCGGTTTTGCTGATAGGCAGTTATACACATGCCATGGACGGCAAAAACCGTGTATTCATTCCAGTAGCCTACCGGGCAATCCTCGGAGACAGATTTGTTATGAACAGAAGCCCCGAGAAACGATGCCTTTTCATATGGCCCCTCGACAAATGGGAAAAGTTCCAGACTGAACTGATGCTTCTTCCTATGGACGATGAGGACAATCGTGCAAAAGTACGCTTCTATCTGAAAGAAGCAAATGTGTGCGAACCGGACGGCCAGGGACGAATCGTCATTCCACAGAAGCAGAAGGATCGGATCGGCCTGGTCCGTGATGTGACCTTCATCGGTGTCGGCAACGGCATTGAAGTCTGGTCACCGGAGCAGGTGCCTGAAGATGATGACGATGATACCTACGAAAGGCTCCAGGCCAGGAAGCGACCTTCCTGATGACGAAGTCGCCGGAAAGAAATTACCTGCACTTTTTCAGAAAAGAATGGCAGGTTTGGACAATGTTTTCTGAAATTCATCGAGCAGGTTATTTCTTTCCAAGACTAAGTCTGCGGACAGCGGGCACGGAGATGCGAATGGAGTTCGAACACAAACCCATCATGCTCGATGCCTGTATCCGCAGTCTGGCCATCCGGTCCGATGGAACCTACGTCGACATGACCCTCGGCGGAGCGGGACACTCGGTGGAAATCCTGAAACGCTTGGGCGCGGGAGGCCTGCTGATAGGAATCGATCAGGACGAAAACGCCATCAGGGCAGCAGCACAACGGCTGGAAGCGGTTGATACGGAAGCGGCATTTGTGATATGCCGGACGAACTTTGAAAACATCAGAGAAGTGTTGAAGGAACAAAGGGTCAACCAAGTTGACGGAATTCTGATGGATTTGGGGGTTTCCTCCCATCAGCTGGATGAAGGCGAACGGGGATTCAGCTACCAGCAGGATGCTCCGCTGGACATGCGGATGGACAGACGGAACGCCCTGACCGCCCGGGATATCGTGAACAATTGGACACATCCCGAACTGGCCCGGATTCTGCGGGAATATGGAGAAGAGAAATGGGCCTCCCGCATTGCTTCCTTTATTGTGAAGGTCCGTACGGAACAACCCATCGAAACCACCGGGCAGCTGGTGGAAACCATCAAGGCGGCAGTTCCCGCGGCAGCACGACGTGACGGACCGCATCCTGCGAAACGTTCTTTCCAGGCAATCCGCATCGCGGTCAACCGGGAGCTGGATGTGCTGGAGAGAACAGTCGGCGAGGCGGTCGAAGTCCTGGCTCCGGGCGGAAGGCTGGCGATCATCACCTTTCATTCTCTGGAAGATCGCATTGTGAAGAGAGGCATCCTGCATCGGGTGGACGGATGCATCTGCCCGCCGGGTCTCCCGGTCTGCGCATGCGGGTTCAGGCCCACTTTGGTCCAAGTGACCCGCAAACCGCTTGAGGCGACGGAAGAGGAGCTGGCGGACAATCCAAGGGCGCGCAGTGCCAAGCTGAGGGTCGCGGAGAAACTGCCCGCTGCCGGAAAAATGGAAGAAAAAACGAGCCGGTGGGAAAAGACAAAAAGCTGACAATGCAGACAACGCATGGTCATATACGAAACGAAAGAAAAACCAGCGGAAAGCCACAAAAGACCCCTTACGAAAGAAAAACCAGCGGAAAGCCACAAAAGACCTCTTACGAAAGAAAAACCAGCGGAAAGCCACAAAAGACCCCTTACGAAAGAAAAACCAACGGATAGCCACAAAAGACCTCTTACGGAAGATGAGGCAACGGAAAGCACAAAAGATCCTTACAGAAGAATAACCAGCGGAAAGCGGGGTGAAACGCATGGCGGAGTCGGCCAGACAGATCAGCATCGAGCAGGAAGAGACAACAGCCCGACAGACACAGGTCCGGGGGAGGGGCACAGTCGTCGCCTTGCAGACCGTCACCGTGGGTTTTCCGAAGAAAAGCCTTGTATTCGGCATCCTGATGGCATTTGCCCTTTGCTTCACCATCCTGTACCGGTATTGCATGGTATCGGAAATGAATCTTCAACTGGGCAGAATGAACCGGGAGTATTCCCTGCTCCGCGAGAACGGACGCATGCTGAAGGTGGAGATCGAATCCAGTCTGCAGCTTGATGCCATCCGAATGGCCGCAGAAGCGCGGTTCGCCATGCATGAGCCTTCCATGAACCAGGTGGTGCCTGTTCTCGTCCCGAAAAGCCAGTACAGCATCGTGACCGATCCGGCATACATCCACTCGGTTTCAGACCCGGGGAGAAGTCTCGTCAACCGTATCCTGGATGCAATGGGAGCCGTGATGCCCTGACGCGGCGGTATGTCCTGCACCCCGGTTCATGAAAGTCAGGACCTGACTTTTTCGGTCGAAGTGTTACATGAATGACAACAGGCAATTCTTGTGTCATATAAGGTCTTGGAAAGAAATAACCTGCTCGATGAATTTATGAAAACAATGGCCAAACCTGCCATTCTTTTCTGAAAAAGAACAGGTGATTTCTTTCCGGCGATTCAGGGACAGGATCCATCAGGCCGGGCTTGTTGGTATCAGGTCCCTTTGATTTTTTCGTTGTGAAGCAGGCAGGAGCGTATGGATGAGTGCGAGACACGGAATGCGGATTGTTCCCCGGCAAGAGGATACGGCCCAGGAAAACAACCGGAGAGTCAGGCGGCGCGCCACCTGGCTGCTGGCTTTGTATGTTCTGGCCGCCATTGGCCTTATTGGGAGGCTGGCCTGGCTGCAGCTGGTGAAGGGGGACGAATACGGCCGCATGGCTTATGCCGGGCAAACACGCCAGCAGCAGATCAAGCCGAAACGCGGCAGCATTTATGATCGAAACGGAAAAGCACTTGCCGTCAGTGCGCAGGTCGACACGGTCTCCGTCAATCCGCTTCTGTTGCGTGAGGAGACTCTGGATTCGCCGGAACTCATTCCTGCCATCGCAGACGAACTTGCAGGAATACTCGGAATGGACCGGGAAACCGTTTATGCGAAACTGACCTCGTCCGATTCGTTTGTCACCATCGCCCGAAAAATCGACAAGGACAAGGGAACTGCCGTCCGGGAATACCTGCAGTCCATCAAAATCAGTTTTGTCTTCGTGGATGCGGACTCAAAGAGATTCTATCCCAAGGGCAGTCTGGCATCCCATGTCATCGGTTTCACCGGCATGGACGACCAGGGGCTCATCGGCATCGAGCTGGAGAACGACGGGCTTCTGAAGGGCGAATTCGGACGCATACTCAGTGAAGTCGATGCGAAGGGAAACCCGGTGAGTTTCGACGCATCCATGCGACTGGAACCGAGGGATGGTTATGATGTCACGCTCACAATCGACGAGACGATCCAGAACATGACGGAGCAGGCGCTGGCTGGCATCATCAGTCAGTGGAATGTCAGAAACGGTGCGTCGGCCATCGCCCTTGACCCCGACACGGGTGAAGTGCTCGCGATGGCATCCCTGCCGGACTTTGACCCGAATGCGCCGGACGCACAGCCATTCGGATGGTCTGGAGACAAGGAGTGGACAGGCTTCCTCGATACGACCGACACCCAGTATCTGTGGGAGCATGTGTTCCGCAACAAGGCAGTCATGGACACCTACGAGCCGGGCTCCACCTTCAAGTCCATCACGGCTGCCGCGGGACTTGAATTGGGCCTGGTGTCGCCGGAGACCCAGGTCATGGATGCACCCTATGATATCGGGGAATGGACCATCAATTGCTGGAAACCCGGCGGTCATGGTCAGGAAACCTTTCGGGAAGCCGTGTACAACTCCTGCAACCCGGTGTTCGCAAAACTCGGTGTCCAGATTGGCATAGAAAGGTATTATGACTTCGTACGGCTGTTCGGCTTCATGGAGCGCACCGGCATCGAGATAGCCGGTGAACCGAGCAGCAAGGAGTATCGCAATCTCTGGCACAAGGAACCCATTGAGACGGATCTGGCCGTGGCCGCATTCGGTCAGCGTTTCCAGGTGTCTCCCATCCAGATGGTCACGGCCTATACCGCCATTGCAAACGGAGGCTCGCTCATGAAGCCCACCGTCATCCGGCAGATTACGGATTCGGAAGGGAAACTCATCCTGAAGAATGAGCCGCAGGTGGTGCGCAAGGTTATTTCCGCCCAGACCGCCCAAACCGTCCGCAACCTGCTTGAGGGCGTTGTCTCCGAAGGCACCGGAAAAAATGCCTATATCAGCGGATATCGGATGGCCGGCAAGACCGGTACATCCGAAACGCTGCAGACGGAGACGGAAGGCCGCTACATTGTTTCCTTCCTGTCGTTTGCGCCGGCCGACAATCCGAAGATCTGTCTGCTGATTGAAGTCGACTGGCCTCAGACCGAGGTGTCCGGCGACATCGCCGGCGGGAAAATCGTGGCACCTGTTGCCGGAAAACTGATGGAGCAGATCCTCACCTATCAGAAGGAAGAGCGGGACTACACGGAAATGGACCGGGAACTGATGGCGAAGGAGGTCTATATTCCGGATGTGATGGGCGAATCCATCGAAAACGCACAGTCACGGCTGAAAGAGTACGGCTTTTTCACGACGGCCGGAACGGAAGGACAGAAGCCGGAGGACATCGTGACGCACATCTATCCTGCCATCGGCGGCAGCGTGCCGCAGGGATCCACCCTTGTTCTCTACAGTGGGAAGGATCCGGTTCCAGTCACAGTGACCGTGCCGAACCTGTCCGGCCGGACCATCGACGAGGCGAGAAGCTCTTTGGCCAGGGTCGGCCTGAACCTCCGCATGAGCGGACTGGGAATTGCTTCAGCACAGGAACAGGATGCGGGAACGATTGTGGAGAAAGGAGAGGTCATCGGTGTTCAGTTTCAGCATCCGGTTGCGGATTGACAGGGGGCAGGCCCATACAGTACAGTGATTGATGATTGATGCTTTATGATTCAAGCTTCATGATTGAAGAATCGGATTGATGGCCATGCGGCTTTCGGATTTGGTGGAATTTCATGGCATGCAGGATGGCCTTGAAGGAGGAATTTCGGATGATGCTGGTTGACCTGTTGGTTGATTTGACCTGGGAATTGGCGCAGGGAACTGCGGAACTGGAGATTCGCTCGGTTGCGTACGACTCGAGGAAAGCGCTGCCGGGAACCCTGTTTGTCTGCATTGACGGATTCAGCACGGATGGGCATCTCTATGCGCAATCGGCCGTCGACAATGGTGCCACGTGCCTTGTCACCGGCAAACCCGTGCAGGTGACGGGCAATGTGACCATCATCCGGGTATCGGATACGCGTCACGCCCTGGCCGGCATCGCGGCGAAGTGGTTCGGCAGCCCGTCGAACGCCATGGACATCGTCGGCGTAACCGGGACAAAAGGCAAAACGACTACGACATACATGATTCGGGAAATTCTCGAGAAGGCAGGCCGCAGGACCGGTCTCGTGGGAACCGTTGCCAACTGCATCGGCCATGAACGGATTCCTGCACGCCGCACAACGCCGGAATCGTACGATTTGCAGGAAATGTTTGAAAAAATGCGGGACCGGCATGTGGATGCCGTAGCCATGGAAGTCTCCTCCCAGGGGCTCAAGCTGAGCCGGGTCGATTTCGTTCCATTTAAAATCGGCGTATTCACGAATTTTTCGAAGGATCACATCGGTGGCGCGGAACATCCGGACATGGAGGATTATCTTCAGTCGAAACTCATGCTCTTCAAACGGTGCGGACAGGCCGTCATCAATGCGGACGCGGACATGGCGGGCATCGTGGCCGGAGCGGCGGGATGCCCGGTGCTGACCTATGGCATCCGGCAGCCTGCGGATGTGCGGGCCGAACAGATTGTCACCCATTCCGATCATGTGACGTTCAGGGCCGTTACCCCCTGGTTTGTCACGGAGATTCTGGTTTCATCACCAGGCCTTTTCAATGTCTACAATGCGCTGGCTGCCATTTCCGCCTGCGGTCTTCTCGGGATTGCGCCGGAAGCGATGCGCGAAGGTCTTTCGGAACTCCAGGTGCCCGGCCGTGCCGAAGTGGTGCCCACCCCCGGAAAACCTTATACCATCATGATCGATTACGCCCATACGCCGGACAGCCTCGAAAACATCCTGCAGGCCGTCCGGGGGTTCACGAAGGGCCGCCTCATCAGCCTGTTCGGCTGCGGGGGAGACCGGGATCGCACGAAACGTCCCCTCATGGGCGGCATCTCCGGCCGTCTGGCGGATTATACCATCATTACGTCCGACAACCCGCGAACTGAGGAGCCGGAACAGATTCTGAAGGACATCGAAACCGGAATCCTCTCCCTGAACGCCGAGTATACGGTTATCGGGGACCGGACCGAAGCCATCCGGCATGCGATGGCATGCGGCCGTTCCGGGGATATCATCGTGCTGGCCGGCAAGGGTCATGAAACCTACCAGATGTTCAAGGACCGGACCATCCACTATGACGAGCGTGAAGTCGTGGAGAACCTGCTGAAAGAGATGGTGTGAATCGGTGAGACAAATGACGGCAACTGAGATCGCCGGTGCGATCGGCGGTACGCTCCTGGCGGATGCCGACATCGTGGTGACGGGCATTTCGACCGATACGAGGACGATTGTTCCGGGATGTCTGTTTGTGGCAATCCGGGGACCCCGTTTCGACGGACATCTGTTTGCAGTCGATGCGCTGGAAGGAGGCGCAGTCCTCATCCTGGCGGATGAAGGCGCAGAATTGCCCGTCGGTGTGCCCTGCATCCGCTGCGCGGACACCGTGAAGGCTTTGGGGACACTTGCCGCATGGCATCGATCCCGCTTTTCCATGCCGGTGGTTGCCGTCACCGGCAGTGTCGGCAAGACAAGCACACGGGAAATGATTGCTGCGGCTTTATCATCCCGCTACAACGTCTTGAAAACGAAGGGCAATTACAACAATGAAATCGGTCTGCCTCTGTCCGTGCTTCAACTGGACGACTGCCATACGGCTGCCGTATTCGAACTCGGCATGAGCGGACTCGGAGAAATCAGCCACCTCTCCCGGATCGTTCGCCCCGACATCGCCGTCATCACGAACATCGGCCTGTCCCATATCGAAAAACTCGGCTCCCGTCAGAATATTCTTCGTGCCAAACTGGAAATCATCGAGGGAATGGGACCGGAAGGCGTCGTCATCCTGAACGGGGAGGATGAGCTGCTGAAGGGCCTGCGCGGGCTGCTTCGGTTCAAGACCCTCTATTACGGCATGGATGAAGCCACCGACATCCAGGGATATGAGGCCGCGTCACTCGGTGAGAACGGCATGGCATTCAAGACCAGCATTGCCGGACAGGACGGGTCCTTCACCATCCGGGCGCCAGGCATGCACAGTGTCTCCAACGCGCTGGCCGCGCTCGCGGTCTGCCATTCCCTCGGTCTTCGTCAGATCGAGGCGGAGGAAGGGCTGCAGCGTTACGCCGGAGAGCAGATGCGCATGAACATTTTTGACCGCCGCGGCATCAAAATCATCAATGACGCCTACAATGCCGCTCCAGCCTCCATGAAGGCGGCGCTGGCCGTTCTGGCGGAACTCGGTTCGGGCCGCCGCACCGTTGCGGTACTGGGTGACATGCTTGAACTGGGCGACTGGTCACGCGATGCGCACCTGGATGTCGGCAGACAGGCCGCCGCCCTGAAACTCGGTCTCCTGTTTGCCGTTGGTCCCGATGCGAAGTGGTACATATCCGGTGCACTGGAAATGGGAATGAAACGCGAACGTGTTCAGGCATACGGCACGGCGGACGAAGCCGCCGCCGCCCTCGCGGATTGCCTTGAACCCGGAGATGTCGTTCTTTTCAAGGCGTCACGCGGGCTTCATCTTGAACGCATCGTGGATCGGCTGTTTCCGGAGGAAAACGGCGCAATGCCGGGTACTTCATCAGAAACAGCAGGGAGGTTGACATGAAACCGTTGTTCGGGTTTCTTCCCCTGCCGGTTGCGGTTTTTCTGCTAGCTTTTGCGGTCTCCGCCATTTCTGGCGTCTTTCTCATCCCGGCACTGCGCCGTCTGAAAATCGGTCAGACTGTTCGGGAAGAGGGATTGAAAAGCCATTATGCTAAAAATGGCACGCCCATGATGGGAGGCCTTCTTTTTCTGACTGCCATGGTCATCGTAGGCACGCCGCTTTGCCTGGCCGGATACAATCTCCTGCCGTACATGCTGGTCACACTGGCCAGTGGTGCCGTCGGATTCGCGGATGACTGGATCAAGGTGGTGCGGAAGAACAACAAAGGTGTTTCCGGAAAACAGAAAATGCTGCTGCTCGGACTTGTATCCGTTGCGTTCACCGTCTGGTGCGTCTTTGGCGGAACGGATATCGCACGGCTTGTCATTCCTTTTCTCGGCATGGACCAGCCGTGGGCGGTTCCCTTCTGGCTGGCTGTGCCCCTCGGAGTTTTCATTTTGCTGGCATTCACAAATGGGGCGAATCTCACCGATGGCGTGGATGGTCTGGCCGGAAGCGTCACGCTGGTTGTGCTGACGGTTCTCGGCGTGATTTTTTCCTTCCGGGCGGAACTGGACACGGTGCGGCTGTTCAGCGCCCTGATGGCCGGAGCGGTGCTCGGATACCTCCTGTACAACTTCCATCCCGCGAAAGTCTTCATGGGCGATACCGGGTCGCTGGCCCTGGGTGGTGCGACAGCCTCCGTGGCGGTGGCGTCCGGTCTGCCGATCCTGTTTGTTCTGGTCGGCATCGTTTATGTCCTGGAGGATCTTTCCGTGATGATTCAGGTATTCTGGTTCAAGCGGACCGGCAGGCGTGTTTTCAGGATGGCACCCATCCATCATCATTTTGAACTCTGCGGATGGAAGGAAAACAAAATCGTGGCGGTCTTCTCGGGCGTATCCCTGGTCTTCGGAATTCTGGCGGTCCTGGCTGCGATGTAGTGATCGGACCGGCTGGTCGCGGAGACCCCGGAGCAGCGTGGTGGGACATGGTGACGGAAGAGAAGGTGCAATGACGGAACAAAAGATGAGCCGAAAAGGGAAGGACCTCGATTTTTTCCTTCTCACCCTGATTCTGACCCTGACGGCCATCGGACTTCTGATGGTTTTTTCAGCGAGCTCCTATTACGCCATGTTCCGATTCGGCGACAAGTTCGAATTTGTCTTCAAGCAGTCCATTTTTGCAGTGGCGGGCATTTTCGGGATGCTGATCACCTCGCGCATCGATTATCACTTCATCGGCAAGGTTTCACCCATCCTGGCAATCCTGGGCATCATCCTGCTCGGACTTGTCCTGATTCCCGGCATCGGCTATGAAATCAATGGCGCGCGGCGATGGTTCAATCTGGGATTCACCACGGTTCAGCCGTCGGAATTCATGAAACTCGCGCTCATTCTTGCGTTGTCCTTCAGTCTTTCCCAGCGGCACAACAAACTGAAGTCCTTCGTGTCGGGGCTCATTCCGTATCTCATCATGGTGGGCATCATCGATGCCGAGTTGTACCTTGAGCACCATATGAGTGCCATTGTCATCGTGACGATGCTTTCGTTGGTCCTGCTCATCTGTGCGGGAGCCAAGTTCACGCACTTTCTGGCAGTGTCCCTTCCTGCCGGTGTCCTTCTGGGATTTCTGATGACCCTTGAGGGATACCGCATGGATCGTCTCCTCACTTTTTTCGGAAAAACCGCCGATCCGACCGGAGATGCCTATCAGATCACGAATTCGCTTGTCGCCATAGGTTCCGGCGGGCTTTTCGGACGCGGCCTCGGCCGGAGTCTGCAGAAAAATCTCTACATTCCCGAACCGCAGAGCGACTTCATCTTTTCCATTCTGGCCGAGGAACTGGGCTTCATCGGGTCTGTGACCGTCATCGTGCTCTTCGTGCTCCTCATCATCCGGGGCATGCGCATTGCGATGAATGCGCCGGACAGTCTGGGCGGACTCATGGGTGTCGGGATCACGTCACTCTTCGCCATACAATTTCTCCTGAACATCGCCGTTGTCAGCAAAACCATCCCGACCACCGGCATTCCGCTCCCGTTTTTCAGTTCCGGCGGTACCTCTCTTGTCTTCATGATGGTGGCGATGGGGATTCTTCTGAACATATCCCGTCAAACGGTCCCCATGTTCCGGGCGAGTACCGTGGCATCGCCGGGAAGGACAAGACGATGAAAATACTCATGGCAGCAGGAGGTACGGGTGGTCATATCAACCCCGGACTGGCCATCGCAAGGGGGATCATGACAGCGCATCCTCAGGCGGAAATCCGGTTTGTGGGTACGAAACACGGTCTGGAAGCCACCCTTGTCCCGCGGGAAGGATACCCGCTCTCATTCGTGGAGGCAAGAGGGTTCCGGCGGAAGCTGACCTGGGACACCGTACGCACGTTCGGTCTGATGATCCGGTCCTTCTTTCAGGCCGGACGGCTTTTGCGGACCTGGAAGCCGGATCTGGTCATCGGCACCGGTGGATATGTATGCGGTCCGGTCCTCACCGTGGCTGTCCTGCGGCGAATTCCGACGCTGATTCATGAATCGAACGCTTTACCGGGGGTGACAACCCGCCTGCTTGCTCCTTATGTGGACAGGGTGGCCGTGAATTTCGAGGATTCCGTGGCACGTTTGTCTCCGCGCGCCCGTATCCGTGTCACAGGAAATCCCGTCCGCCCATCCATCATGACAGTTGACCGGGAGGCGGCGCGCGCGCGACTGGGTCTTGGACGGAGCGACCTGCTTGTCGTGGTGTTTTTCGGCAGTCTCGGCTCCGAGACACTGAACAGGACCATGCTGGAAATGCTGCTTGCCCACCCCGGCGGACTGGGCTTCCGCCTGCTGTTCGGGACAGGTTTGAAGCACCATGAAAAAGTCATGGCGGCTCTGGACGGCAAGGTGCCGCCCGGGGTGGACATACAGCCCTATCTTTATGAAGTGGACGATGCTCTTGCCTCCGCGGACCTTGCGGTCTGCCGGGCCGGTGCCATGACGTCCGGCGAGCTTTGCACGTTGGGTGTGCCCGCCATCCTCATCCCGTCCCCCTACGTTGCGGACAACCATCAGGAATACAACGCCCGGTCCCTCGAGGCCCGCGGCGCGTCCGTCGTGGTACTGGAGAAGCACCTCTCCGGCGAACTGCTGTTCGGACAGATGCGTACCATCCTGGAGGACAGGGATATGCGGCGGCGCATGTCGGCCGCTGCTCTGAAGCTGGCGAGGCGGGATGCAGGTTCCGCCATCGGGGAGATGATTGACGGGCTTCTGCGCAAGGGAAAGGGTGGAGCGGGCCGATGAAGGGCTTTGTCAGGTTTCTTCTGCTCGTTGTCCTGCCGCTCGGAGTGCTGGTGGCTGTGATGGCCTGGTCCCCGCTGCTGACGATCCGCACCCTCCATGTGACCGGCCAGGAACGCTGCACCACGGAGGAAATTGCTGCTGCATCCGAGCTTGGGATCGGAAAACACCCGCTTTTTCCCATCACCTGGCGAAGAGGGGACTGGCCGATGGCAAACTTCACCGCCGCGGAGGAACGGATTGGGAAACTTCCCTGGATAGCCTCTGTCACCGTGGACTGGATCCCGCTGCATGCCGTCCGAATCCATGTTTCCGAACGGGTGCCGTATGCGCGCCTGCCGTATCTGGGCGGCTCGCTGCTGATTGATTCGGAAGGAGTTGTTCTGGAATCGGCCAAAGGGGAGTCGCCGGCCGACATCCGGGAAATTCGGGGAATCCGTTTTTCCGGATACGCGAACGGTCGTGTGCCTGAAACGGAAGATGAGGCGCTGCTTCAGACCGGGATAGACGTTCTGCGTGCTTTGCGTCAGAATGGGAGCGGAGAGGGTCCTTCCCTCTATGGTGCGGTACGCTGGGTGGATGTGCTGGCGGTCGACCGGGTGCTTGTATCCCTGGAGGACCGGGTGACCGTACGGTTTGATCCGACCGTCGACCTTCAGTACAAGGTGGATTTCACGGGCGAAATCTTCTTTCGGCATATTTTACCGGAGGAGCGGGGAATGATTGACTTCACACGGGGCGAGGACCCCGCATTCATTCCCGATTGACGCAACAGACCGCATCGGACAGATTTTGGAGGCGCCTATGTTACCTTTGCTCGGGCTGATACTTGGTTTGCTGATCGGCATCATCATCCCGCTCCACATTCCGCAGGAACTGTCCACCTACGCGGCCGTCGCGATCCTTGCGGCACTCGACTCCGTGCTCGGTGGGGTCTGTGCTTCCATGGAAAAGCGCTTCGACATGAAGGTCTTCATATCCGGTTTTTTTGCAAATTCGGTGCTGGCCGCGCTTCTTGCCTTCATCGGCGACCGGTTGGGCATCCAGCTGTATCTGGCGGCGATTTTTGCGTTCGGCAACCGGATCTTCATCAATCTCGGTGTGCTGCGGAGACATCTCATCAACCGTCATGATGATTCAAACCGCAGACATCCCGAGGTGTGACCGATGGATTCGTCCAGAGCGTGTCCGGTTTTTTCCAAAAGGAAAATTCGGGAAATGTTCGGCATCGGACAGCCTCATTGTCTTGCAATTGGGGGCAAGTCTGATAAAATGGTATCAGCGCGGGAACTCCCGTGGGCCAGCGCTGATTCGAAATCCAATGAAAATTCGTTGTTGCGCGGATCCGTGCTGAAAGCGGCATTGGGTTCATGCGTGTCCTGTCCGGTTCCGGATGCATCTGCAGGAACCGGATGGTGATTCGGACAAAGGCATGCGAGGGATACCGGCGAATTGCGGTCTCATGCCGCAAGGAACCCAGGATGACATAAAGGGGGACGTACAAGTGCTGGAATTTGATCATGGCATGGAGACCAATTATGCCCGTATCAAGGTGATCGGTGTGGGCGGAGGCGGAAACAATGCCGTCAACCGCATGATCGAGGAGGGGCTTCGGGGCATAGACTTCATCGCAGTCAATACGGACAAGCAGGCACTGCATATTTCGCATGCCACCACAAAAATCCAGATCGGCGACAAGCTGACGAAAGGTCTGGGTGCCGGCGCCAATCCGGAAATCGGCGAGAAAGCCGCCAATGAGAGCCGTGATGAAATTGCCATGGCCATCAAGGATGCCGACATGGTGTTTGTCACAGCCGGCATGGGCGGCGGCACGGGAACCGGTGCCGCACCGGTCATCGCACAGATTGCCAAGGAACTGGGCATCCTGACGGTGGGCGTTGTGACGAAACCCTTTCTCTTCGAGGGCCGGAAACGCATGCAATCCGCCGAACGGGGGGTTGATGCCCTTCGTGATGTCGTCGACACGCTTGTCACCATTCCCAACGAGCGTCTGCTTCAGATTGCCGACAAGAAGATGCCGCTGGTGAAGGCCTTCAGTCTGGCCGATGACATCCTTCGGCAGGGCGTCCAGGGCATTTCGGATCTTATCACCGTGCCGGGACTCATCAATCTGGACTTTGCCGATGTCCGCACCATCATGACGGATACAGGCCTTGCCCATATGGGTGTCGGCCGTGGCACAGGAGAAAACAAGGCAGAGGATGCAGCCCGTCAGGCCATTGCCAGCCCACTGCTTGAAACGTCCATCGAAGGGGCAAAAGGTGTTCTGTACAACATCACCGGCGGTCCGGATCTTGGCATGCAGGAAGTCAACGCGGCGGCGGAACTCATTCAGGCCTCCGCTGATCCGGATGCGAACATCATCTTCGGCGCGGTGATCAACGAAAACCTCAAGGATGAGGTCATCATCACCGTCATTGCAACCGGCTTCGACAAAGCACTCGACCTGCGCCGTCCCGCAGTTGCTCCGGCGAATGCAGGTGCATCTTCCGGCAGCTCCATTCATCAGCCTGTGGCACCCGTCCACACGCCCATGGGCGGTCGCGGCCATGGAATGGACAATACCGGCAGAAAGCCCGCCATCGTGGTGGAAGATGAGCCGGAAGGTCCTGAAATTCCGACCTTCCTGAAGCGAAAGGGTTTCCGCTGAGATGTTTTCAGTATCCGGAAAGAAGTTACCTGCTCTTTTCTTCCAAGCCCTGAAGCGTTCAAAGGATATGCAAAACGGCATTGACAGCCGATTGGGCACCGTTTATAATGAGAAGGCGGTTTGAGGACCGTCTCTCATTTGCCACTTTAGCACAGCGGTAGTGCAATTCATTCGTAATGAATAGGTCATCGGTTCGATTCCGATAAGTGGCTCCAGATAACAAAGACAGTCAGAAATGGCTGTCTTTGTTCATGTTGTCTTCTTGTCAAGATATTGAGAACAAAACGGGAAGCATCGCGTTGGACTTCCTCAATATTTCATTGCATCCCATCAGGTAAATATTTGATAAGACATACTGAAATTGAAAAAAAACGATATTGATTGCCACTCCTGTTTATGTTATGTTTACACCAGTACATAAGGATAACATGATAGACCCTTGATGCTTCGCCTTGAATTACCACGAAGACCTCTAATTGCTGCGCAATTAGAGGATAGAACCCTGATGCTTCGCTTCGAATCACCAGCAATTCCCTATAAATGCGTATGAGGTTGATGATTTATGTTACTATTACGACGCATTTACAGGATAGAAAGCGTGATTCGATGGAATTGATATCAACACAGGCACATATCGATAAACTAAATCGTTTGATTATGGATGACAATGGTATCGAATCCAACAAAAATATGGAACAAGAGAGAATTGAACGAAGGAAAAGGATTCAGCAAAAATCTGACAACCCCAAAATGCTACGAGTGATTTGTCTTTATCGAGTTTCTACAAAAAAGCAAGTCGGGAAAGATGATGATCTCCCGGTTCAAAAGAGACAATGCAGAGAGTTTATTGCTTTGCATCCTCATTGGATCATTGTAGACGAACGTTATGAAAAAGGGGTATCAGCTTACAAAAAGCCATTTGGTAAAAGAGATGTTTTGAAAGAACTATTGGAAGATGCGAAAGAAAAATACTACGATATTTTAGTTTATGTTGCAAACGATAGAATTGGACGAAGGGGAAACGAGACAACATGGGTAATGGGCCAATTTTGCAAAGCTGGAATTCAACTGTGGTCAGTTTTGGAAGGACACATTGATATTGATGATACGGCAACAGAGTTGGTCACAGGTATTACTAACTGGACCTCAAAAAATGACTCATTTAAAGCAGCTTGGAGAATTTCAAACACCCATCGTCAATATGCAGAAATTGGTAAATATCGAGGTGGTGTTACCCCATATGGATTTGAAACTGAATGGACGGGTGAATTTACAAAAAAAGGTGTTCCTGTTAAGAAACTGATTGTAAAGCAAGATGAGGCGGATGTTGTTAAGAAAATGTTTGATTTGGCTTATACAAAAGGATGGGGTGCTTCAAGAATACGAGAATATTTGGTAAACGAAACAAATACAAGAACAAAAAATGGATTAATATGGACAAAGGCTTCGATAAATTCCATATTGAAAAATTCTTTATATAAGGGGATTGCTTCCTATAACAAGACCAAGAGAAGCAAGAACAATGAATATCAAGTAAATCCTAAAGAAGATTGGGTTTATTCTTCTGTTAAAAATGAGGTTCTTGCCATTATTCCCGACGATGTGTGGGACTATGTAAATGAAATGAGAACGGCAAGAAACAATGTGAATGGGAAAAAATACAATTTTTCATATGGCGTAAAAAGTCCATTGCTATTTGCTGGTGGGATCGCAAGATGCGGATATTGTGGTGGGAAACTTACAACGTCATATGCAACAGCAAAATGGACAGCGAAGAATAAAACAACTGGACAAATAGAAAAAAGGACAAGTGCGAAACCTATATACAGATGCAATCGAAAACTTGATAGAAATCGAGACCCAACTGGAGAAATTCTATGTAATGGACCAACAACTTATGCTCAAGATAAAATTGAAATAAAAGCCATTGAATTTGTCTATGAGCATGTCAAGGCGCTGAGAGAAATCAGTCTTGGCAAAAATATACTGGGACAAAAATCTATAGAAAAAGAAGAACAATTCAATAAATACAAGGAGAAAGATACGAAACTTAAAAAATTACTTCTTGATTCGACCAACCTTGAGATCGAGATACAGAATATTCTGAACGGAAAGGGTATGTAGTCCGAATAGTCGCCGGCGCTAATTACCTGCGGGAAGAAAAGCGAATCAAA
>JFJP01011943.1_pt1 | contig 19637 bp, 10 predicted proteins | sample 431651 | NCBI WGS metagenome assembly JFJP01 (sample SAMN02602958, study PRJNA72255) | Microbial mat metagenome, whole genome shotgun sequencing project. | biome: fresh water; feature: sink hole; material: water; isolation source: purple microbial (photo- and chemosynthetic) mats found in...
CTTCATAACGCTTGAGAACAAAAATCCCTGCGCCTTCCCCAGACAACAAGCCTTGAGAATTGCTATCTAAGGGCCGATGGTTATCATCTTCGGGGTAAGCCTGGAAAATTGAGAAGCCCATCTGGACAAAGAAGGGATCAGCCCGACTCACTGCGCCTGCCAGCATCATTTCAGCTTTTCCCGCCCGCAGATATTCACAGGCCAAGCTCACAGCGTAAAGTGAGGAAGCACAAGCAGCATCTAAGACAAATTCTCTCCCACCAAGCCCTAACGCTTGAGCGACTGTAGCTGAAAGTGAACTTACATGCTGGGCATTAAGCGGAGAAAATTCACGCTTCGCAGGTAAAGGCTCTAAAGGAAAGGGACGCTCTGGAAAAAGCTCTTTGAAAGCAGTTTCAAGTGCGGTGGTGTAAATTGGTGCAACTACGTGATGTGAAGCTTGTGTTGGGAAGGAAAGTGCGCCCAAAATGAGACCAGTTTGGTGCAAAAGCGCCGCCTTTGTGCGGTAGCCACTATCCTCAAGCGCCTGCTGCGCCACCGTCAACGCCCAGTGATAATCATCGCCTAAGCCTTGCAGAAAGGCTGGCGACAAATTGTAGCCTGTCGGTTCAAAGCTAAAATCCTGAATGTAGCCGCCACGTAGACAATAAAGGGTGTCAGGTTCGCCCTTTGTCGGATGCGCGAAAAGCGCAGGGTCAACGCCCATTTGAGCCGCCGTGGCCAAAGAAGATGAATCTTTCTCCGCTAAGAGATTTTGCCAAAAAGTTGCGGGATTTTGGGCCCCTGGAAAAAGACACGCCAAGCCAATAATGGCGATTTTGTCCATGAATTGAATTGCTCCTGAGAACTTTGCCTGCTAAATCTAGCAGGAGCTAATGGAATTGGGCAAAAGAGGATATTTGATAATGCTTTGCGATTGTACTATAATCAAGGGAAAGCTGCCAAATTGCGAGAGTTTTTATGCTTGAATTAGACTTGGATTGTTTTTTTACCCCCATCCCCAACCGCCTGCGCCGCCTGCGCGACCTCGCCTACAATCTTTGGTGGAGTTGGCATCCCGAAGCCCAAGACCTCTACCGCCAGCTTGACCCCGATCTGTGGGAGCTAGTCTACCACAATCCGGTGCGCTTTTTGCGTGAAGTCCGCCAGCAGCGCCTCGACCAAGCGGCGGGCAATCCCGCTTATCTTCAGCAATTTGAAACGATATTAGCCGCTTTTGAAGCCTATTTGCGCCCTTCCCAGACTTGGCAGACGACCAAAGGTTCGCAACTTCAGCACCAGACTATCGCCTATTTTAGCGCCGAATTTGGGCTACACGAGGCTTTGCCCATCTATTCGGGCGGTTTAGGAATTTTGGCCGGCGATCAGATCAAAGAGGCCAGCGATATGGGCTTGCCCCTGGTGGCGGTTGGGTTTCTCTATCCGCAAGGCTTTTTTTACCAGCGCCTTGACGCGCAAGGGCAGCAGATAGCCGAATATCGCAAATTGTCTTTTGTAGATGAGCCAATTTTGCCCGCTCGCACGCCTGCGGGGCGCGAAGTGGTGGTGGCGGTTGAGCTTGCGGGGCGCATGGTTTATGCCAAAGTCTATCGTGTGCAGGTCGGGCGCGTGCCACTCTTTCTGCTAGACACTGATATTCATCCAAATAATGAGCAAAATCGGCAATTATTGGCTCGCATCTATAGCGGTGAGCAGGAATTACGGCTGGCCCAAGAGGTTATTTTGGGCATTGGTGGCGTGCGGGCCTTGCGGCAGCTTGGAATCAACCCAACTATTTGGCATTTGAATGAAGGTCACGCAGCTTTTTTGGTTTTAGAATTGCTGCGTGAGATGATTTTACAAGGGATGGAGTTGAGTAAGGCGACAGAAAAAGTCCGTAAACAGGTTGTCTTTACGACTCATAGCCTAAATTCGTCGAAGATTGATCTTTTTCCAAGTGATCTGATTGAAAAATACTTTTGGCGCTATTGGCCTCAATTGGACATGAGCCACGAAATGTTCTTGAATCTGGCTCGCCAAGACCAAAGTTGGGGGCCAGCTTTCTCCATGTCTGTTTTAGCGTTGCGGTTTGCTCGCGCTTGTAATGCGGTAAGTAAACTTCACGCTCACGAAGCGCGAGGTTTATGGCACTGGCTCTATCCGACCAAAAGCCGCGACGAAGTACCGATTCGAGCGATTACGAACGGTGTGCATACGGTTTCCTGGTTAGCACCTGAATTACAGCAAATTTATACGGCTTATTTGGGCTTCGATTGGGAAGCCGACCTCGACGCTGCTGAACAGTGGCAAAAAGTTGCATCGATTCCAAATGATGTTTTATGGGGGATTCGGCAACGGCTAAAGCATAATTTGTTACTTTTCGTGAGACAACGTCTGCATCAACAAGCCCAGCGCCGTGGTGAAAGCTCTTTTAATTGCCCAATTCTTGATGAACGAGCTTTGACCATTGGTTTTGCCCGTCGCTTTGCAGATTATAAACGAGCTAAACTGATTTTTCAGAATCCGATTCTTCTAAAAGCGCTTTTGAATGATCCTGCACGGCCTGTTCAAATCATTTTTGCAGGGAAAGCGCATCCTAACGATGAGATTGGCAAGAGTTTGTTACAAGAAATCGTGCAATTTACCCAGCAACCTGGCTTTGAGCGCGTTTTCTTTTTGGAAGATTATGATCTGAATGTAGCCCGCGAATTGGTCAAAGGGGTTGATCTTTGGCTTAACACGCCGCGCAAAAGCTTTGAGGCCAGCGGCACGAGCGGGCAAAAAGCGAGTTTGAACGGTGTGCCCAATCTAAGTATGCTGGCGGGCTGGTGGCCCGAAGCCTATAATCAACGTAACGGTTGGACTATTCAAGCTAAATGGCAAGATAATGATGAGGAAACACAAAATCATCACGATGCTCAAGCTCTTTATGACCTTTTGCAAAATACAATAATCCCTGTATTCTATGACAAACGTGATTCATCGGCGATTCCTAACGCTTGGCTGGAGGTTTGCAAAGAAGCTATTATGACGATCTTACCTCAATTCAGTTCTCGGCGTATGTTGAATGACTACATTACAAATTTTTACTTGCCGATCTGTTTAGAAGAACAATGAATCAGCAACCCGCGCCATTACGTTTAGCGAAGATGCACTTTAGCCTCCAGGATTTGCAAAATTCCCAGAAGCGGAATCTTTACCCATTCTGGCCGCTGATTAAGCTCGTAGCCTAATTCATAAAAAGCCTTTTCTAGTGAATAGACATCTAATAAGATATAAAACTCATCAGGAGTTTGAAGTAATAAAGGCGCTTGAAGGGCTGTTTCCTGATAAGATTGCAGGAAAAGCGTCGTGATCCATTTATACCAGAAATTTACGCCTGCGGTTTTAAGACTTTTTGAAACCTTTTCTTGTTCAAACAAGTTACTATAACGTTGTTCTTGGCGAAAAAGAGCGACAAAAGCTGCGTAATGAAAAGACCGCAACATATTGGCAATATCACGGAGCGGCGAAGCTTTCAAGCAGCGCTCTGCCAACGAGCGCGTCGGTTCACCCTCAAAATCGGTAATGATGAAATCCTCGTTTGAACGTAAGACTTGAGGTAAATGATAATTACCATGGCAACGAATTCGCATGGCTGTAATTTTGCGATTGCGAAAAGGGAGGAAACAAGTTCTAATTTGTTGTTCAGCAGCCAAAACTTTTTCTGCTATTTCTTGAATAGCTGCGGGAAGCTGATTTTTTTGCTGCCGCAAGAGCGAAAAGTTGCGATCTATCAAGCCCAACATCGCATGATAAAAGGGCCGTTGCAATAAATCTGTAAATGGCTCTGGCGCAAAATGGGGATCATCCATTTCCTGCGCTAAGGCGCTGTGCAATTCAGCCGTGCGCTGCCCCAATAACTTGGCCGCGGGAAGATAATCCCCCAACAAATCCCCTACCAAAGCAGGAATCTCTGGTGACGCAAAATTTGGCAACAGTGGCGGCGGGAAGGGTAAGGTTTCAATATCCCCTAAATGAGCTAAAAGCCGTTCAAAATAATGGTCTAAAGCGGCTTGCGTATATTGCCAAGCATCTTCTTTGTGGGGGATAAAGGTACGTAAAATAGCGATAGTAGCAGGTTCACAATTCTTTTGATGATATTCTATTGCACCTAGCACTTGAGGCGCACGGGCTAAAGAGACTTTTTCAGTAAGAAACCGTCCAATTTCTAAATCAGGATTGATGCCTGGCTCAATACGCCGAAAAAGTTTGAGCGCAAATCGCTCATTATAATTAACCGTGGTGTTGCTCAAATCCGCTGTCGCTAGGGGCGGCCCAAACTCTGGCGCAATCGCATTCTCAACTTTCGCAACTTTTACTTGCCAAGAATGGTTCTGAAGATCGAGCAAGAAGCGCGAAGCGCGCAACGGTGAAGCCTTTAGTTCCCCCGCAATCCCCCGAAAAGAGCGATGTTGCCCAATTGCCTCAAGCAAAAGCAACGTTAAATCCTTCTGCCTAAGCCCATCACAAAGAATTCCCACTTCTCGCGTATTTTCAAAGCGCAAATGAGCCGCAACTAACTGCGGCCAATCCTGTTCTAAGCGCGTAGCTTGCTCTCCCTGAAGAAAAACAAAGGGTAAAACATAGATTTCTTGGTCGCCCTCATTATATTCCACCTCAATCAGCGTGAGATAACCTTTGGCCACTTCGTGCGGAATAGGGATAGACTCCAGAATCTTAGCCCCTTGGATGTTTCGATTCTTTCCCTGAAACCAACGCCTTCGTTTTAAGTAGTTTGGTAAGATATTTTCCAGTAAGGTTTTCGCCCGACTGCTTGTGAAAAGGGTTTTCCAATCCGTCGTTAAGGTCAGTGTCGGGATTTGGCCGTTCCAAAGTTTGCTGGGAGCTAAAGCAGAATTCTGGGGATTTTCTAACGCAAACCAATAAAAAGTGTGCGGGCCTAGCGTGAGAAAATAGGGTAATTCACCAATTGGGGGAAAAGGCGTGTTTCCGAAAAGCTCAATTGGCCGCATTCCTTCAAATTGCGCGAGATTTAATTCAACGTATTGAATGAAACGCGAGAGATTAGCGACGACTAAAAGCTTCTCAGCTTCGTGAGAACGCATAAAAGCTAAGACTTTGGGATTTTCAGGATACAAAAGCTCGATTTTTCCCTGACTAAAAGCTCGATACCGTTTGCGAATAGCGATTAGCTGCTTCATCCAACGCAATAGAGAATAAGGATTTTCACTTTGAGCCTCAACATTGACTATTTCATAGTGATATTCAGGGTCAGTCGTTACAGGAAGATAGATTTGTTGCGGATTAGCCCGCGAAAAACCTGCATTGCGATCATGACTCCATTGCATTGGGGTGCGAACCCCATTGCGATCCCCCAAATAGATGTTATCACCCATGCCAATCTCATCTCCATAGTAGATCACAGGTGTTCCAGGCAAAGAGAAAAGCAAACCATTCAATAATTCAATTTGTTTTCGATCATTTTGTAAGATTGGCGCGAGCCTACGGCGAATTTCTAAGTTAATGCGGGCCCGTGGGTTGCGGGCATAAGCGCGATAGATAAAAGAACGCTCTTCGGCTGTGACCATATCCAAAGTCAATTCATCATGATTGCGAAGAAAGAGCGCCCATTGACACGAATCAGGGATTTTAGGTGTGTTATTAAGTGTTTCAACGATAGGAAAATGGTCTTCCATTCGCAAGGCAATGAACATGCGCGGCATTAAGGGGAAATGAAAAGCCATTTGACACTCATCACCTGCGCCAAAATAGGCCACAGCATCTTCAGGCCAGAGATTAGCCTCGGCAAGCAACATCCGATCCTTGAAATTAGTCTCAATATGCTGCCGAAACATCTGCAAAAAAAGATGGGTTTCTGGCAAGTTTTCGCAATTTGTCCCTTCCCGCTCAAAAAGATAGGGCACGGAATCCAAACGCAGGCCATCCACGCCCATCCCTAGCCAAAAGTCGCTAACACTGAAAATCTCACGTTGCACTGAGGGATTATCAAAGTTCAAATCGGGCTGATGACTATAGAACCGATGCCAATAATAGGCTTTGGCCACAGGATCCCACGCCCAGTTAGAAAACTCATAGTCTTTGAAGATAATTTGCGCTTCTTTATACCGTTCGGGATTCTCACTCCAAACATAGAAATTGCGCCAAGGGCTTCCCGGAGCCGCCCGCCGCGACCATTGAAACCAGGGATGCTGGTCGGAGGTGTGATTCAAGACTAATTCGATGATCACGCGCAAATCGCGCTGATGAGCCTCTTCCAAGAAGGTTTGAAAGTCTTGCAAATTACCATACATCGGGTGAACTCCCGTGTAATCGGTAATATCATAGCCCTCATCTTTCATGGGCGAAGGATAAAAGGGCAAAAGCCAAAGCGCAGTTACGCCTAAATCTTGCAGATAATCTAGTTTTTCCGTCAAACCCTGAAAATCACCCACGCCATCATCATCACTATCGGCAAAAGAACGGACATGTAACTGATAGATTATCGCATCTTTATACCACGAAGGATTACTTGCCATAGCTAACTTTTTCTTGTATCTTAGAAAGCAGCGAAAATTCTCATCATTTATGATAGAGCCTCTCTGCCTTTCTGGCAAGGAGTGGCAAGTAAGTTCTTAGGGTTTCAGTTTCAGTTGGATAATAACAAGCAACTTTGTTTGGTGCAAGAGAAAGACACAAAGCAGGAGACGCAAGTTATTTGTTTGTTAGCTATAAGGAGCATTAGCACAATGGATCTCATTAAAAACCTTTTTAAAACCCTTCAAAGCATCCGAAACAAGCGAATTGTGTCTCTAAGTATCTTCTTAATTCTTTTTACAAGCAGTGGTTTTTCAATTATTCGCATCTTTAGTGACATCCGTGAGCCTGCTTTTGATTTTCATTCCTATTGGTATGCAGGACATTTCATTTGGCGCGGTGAAGACCCCTATCGCGCTGCTTTTGAAAACCGCAAAATAGCATCTCCGCTAACTTATTTAGATGGCGTTACACTAACCACGGGCGAAACCAAGCAATTTGACCACTTTTTGCCTGCCAACACCGCCCCCGTCGTTTTTCTGTTGGCTCCGTTTGCTCGCTTTTCGTGGCCCACCGCGACGTTATTGTGGGCTATCTGTAATTGTAGCCTAGCCTTTCTGCTTGCTTGCTTGCTCGTCTTTTTAAGTAGTCTTTTTGCTCTTTTGAAAGCGTGCTAACCTTCTTTTTCCTCATTTCGCTTGTAGCTACCCGCGATGCAATTCGTTTTGGCCAAACGACCATCCTGATTTTGACTTGTATGATCGCTAGTATTGTTCTGGTCAAGAAGCATCCACTTCTCTCAGGTCTTTTACTAGGTATAGCTCTTTCTAAATATTCACTAAGTCTACCTGTTTTTCTCTTTTTTGGCTACAAACGTTGGTCTTTTTCGCTCGCAATCAGCATCTTTGTCCAGATTATTGGGGTTTTAGCTCTTGCGTTGCTCTGTCATACAAGCGTTGCAAGCGTTAGCGCTTCCTATCTGCAAATTATGACGATGCACCTCGATATGAAAGCAGGGACAAATCTCACAAATGCCTTCCCCAACCTAGAGAATCTAATGCGAAGCTTTGTTTTCGGTGGCACAATTGGCATTGGCAGCCTATTTGTCTACTGGAAAATTCACAATCCTCGCCAACTTAACCTATCTAACTCTGTAAGTTTAGCCGACTTAACCTTGCTCAACATTGGTATCATCTGGGATTTACTCGCTTTGTATCATCGGCGTTATGATGATACCGCGATTATTTTGTTCTTAGGCTTGATTATATTTTGCACAAAAGCGCTTTCAACGCCAATGAACTATCAAATCTCAACGTTAGAGCGCAAGATCATATATGCAATCGTTGCTACCTGCTGTATTTTCTGGCTTTTCCCTCTCGTGTGCATCAAATTTTTGGGCTTTGACCGCTGCAATGAGTTATTTGTTTGGGGAAATCTTATTGCGCTTCTACTTTCAATTTGGTTGCTTTTTCGTACCGATTCGGTTAAAGTAGCCTAGTAAAAACTTTTCATTCTAAGTAAAAGGAACTAAACTAATGAACTCGTCGCTCCTCGACTCTTTGCAAGCGTTTGACTTCGTGACCCTTTTCAATGAATTAGGTTGGAATCACTATAAAGAGAAATTGCCAGTCACGCTAAATGCTCAAACCTTCATGCTCCAGGCTGTAGCCGAAAAACGCGGGATGGTTGCCTTAGTTTGCCAAACGGCTTCCCTGCCGCCTTACAAAATTCGTCGCCAAATTGAGCGCGAAGTCGCTAAACAGCACTATGAAAACCTCGTTATCTACACCGACCAGGCCCAAACTGAGCAGGTTTGGCAATGGATAAAGCGTGAATATGGCAAACCTGATGTTTGTCGAGAAGAACGCTATAAGCTTGCTCAAAAGGGCGAAGCTTTGCTACAAAAGCTCCAACAGATCACTTTTACGCTTGCTGAAGAGGATGATCTGACTCTTTTGGAGGTTACCAAACGCACCCGCAAAGCCTTTGATGTTGAAAAAGTCACAAAAACCTTCTATTCGCAATTTCAGAAAGAGCATGATGCTTTTCGCAACTTTGTAAGAGGTATTCCCGACGAAGAGATGAAGAGTTGGTACGTTTCGGTGATGCTGAATCGCTTAATGTTTCTCTATTTTCTGCAAAAGAAAGGTTTTCTTGACAACAATCGCCACTATCTCCGCATGAAACTCATACATTTCTTAGATCACGCACCCGAATGCTATTTTGCTGAGTTCCTCTATCCGCTCTTTTTTGAAGGGTTTGCGAAACCGCCTAATCAGCGATCTTCGGTGCTAAACCAGCTTTTTGGCGACCTTCCCTATTTACAGGAAACTATCTTTCGCAAGCATCAAGCCGAAACGCAATTTAGTCAAACGCTTCAAATCGCTGATGCGGCTTTTGAACGGCTTTTCACGTTCTTTGAACGCTATACTTGGCGGTTAGATGCTCCTCTTTTGGGCCAAGAAACCGACCTGAATCCCACGCTTTTGGGCTATCTTTTTGAAAAACAGATCAATCAGAAAGAGATGGGAGCCTACTATACTAAAGAGGATATTACGGATTATATTGGTAAAAACACGCTTATTCCCTATCTTTTTCATTCGGTGCAAGAGCAATATCCTCGCGCTTTCGCAGGGCCTCAAGCGATTTGGCAACTTTTGCAGCAGAATCCGTCGCGTTATCTCTATGAAGCCGTTAAGCATGGCTTAGATTTAACCCTACCCGAAGCGATTGCAAAAGGGCTAAACGATGTAAAGCAGCGAGGAGCTTGGCAACAAACTGCGCCCAAAATGTATGCTTTGCCAACTGAAACGTGGCGCGAAGTGGTGGCGCGGCGGCAGCGAGCGACTGAGCTTCTGAGCAAACTTGCAAACGGTGAGATCAATCAGATCAATGATTTGATTACTTATAATCTTGACATTCGCCAATTTGCCCAAGACGTAATTGAAGAATGCGAAGACCCTGAGCTATTGAAGGCCCTTTGGCAAGCCTTGCAAACGCTTACAGTCCTCGACCCCGCTTGCGGTTCGGGGGCTTTTCTCTTTGCGGCGCTCACTATTTTGGAACCGTTGTATACCGCTTGCCTCCAGCGATTTGAAGGTTTTGCGCCAGAGAATCCTGTTTTTCAAACAAAGGCTCAGAGTGCTTATTTTCTGCTCAAAACGATCATGCTTAACAATCTCTATGGCGTAGATCTTATGCCCGAAGCGCTTGAAATCTGTAAATTGCGCTTGTTTCTCAAACTTATCACGCAGCTTGATGATGTTGCAGAACTAGATTTGCTTCCCAACCTGGATTCTAATCTGCGGGTGGGCAATAGCCTCATGGGTTTCGTGAAGAAAGAAGATGCGAAAAACAATCCGCAAGAACTTGAAACGCAGCAGCAAGATGCGAAAAACAATCCGCAAGAACTTGAAACGCAGCAGCCTTTTCACTGGTTTCTGGAGTTTCCAAACATTATGCGGCGTGGGGGGTTTAAGGTGATTATCGGCAATCCGCCATACGTAGAATATAGTAAAGTGAAGAAAGATTATCAAATTGAAGGTTATGAAACTGAAAGTTGTGGGAATCTTTATGCGTTTATGCTGGAAAAAAGCCTCGAAATTTTGCAAGCGCAGGGATGTTTTGGGGTAATTATCCCAGCAAGTAGTATCTGTACCGATAGAATGAAACCCTTACAAGAGCAATTGTTAAAATTAACAAATCCACTTTGGTCTAGTTTTTATGCAGATTCACCTGGGAAACTCTTTGCTGATGTTGACACTCAGTTGACTATTATCTTAGCAAAAAAAGATGCACAGAAAACAACAGTTTTTACATCACGCTACTACAAATGGAATGCAACTTATCGAGAAAAACTCTTTCAAACTGTAATTTATAGTAAAAGCGATGACTTTGTTAGAAGTGGAAGTATTCCTAAGATTGGGAGTTCCTTAGAATCCACTATTTTACAAAAACTCAGTTTACCAAGCAAGTTGATTTCCCACCTCTTGAAACCAAATGGGTCGCATAAAGTTTTCTATCGCAATGCGGGAGGCCGGTATTATAAAATCATTCTCGATTTTGAGCCACCCTTTTATCTGAATGGGAAAGTTGCAAAATCAAGTACCTATTGTTCTTTGACCGTTTGGACTGCAAAGGACCGCGACATCCTTTGTACTTTACTCAGTAGTGGCATCTTTTTTTGGTATTGGACCGTCTATTCCGATAATTGGCATCTCTTAAAGCGCGAAATGAACATGTTTCCTGTCGGTGATCTATCACAGTCAACAGAAGATAGGCTTACCAAATTATGGGAAAGGTTGAAAAAAGACTTACAGCAAAACGCGGTTTTGCGCGAAGAATATCGAAATCGAGGTAGAGATAAAATTGTATTTCAGCAATTTTCAGCCCGGCAGTCCAAACCCATCATTGATGAAATAGATAAAGTCTTAGCACAGCATTACGGTTTTACGTCTGAAGAGCTAGATTTTATTCTCAATTATGATCTGAAATATCGGTTGGGGAAGGAATAAGCGGTAGTCCTGGAAGGGTAGGGGACTTTGGGGGACTTTTTGGCAACTGGAATCCGATGGCTTTAGCCATTGGCCCCAAAGGCTAAAGCCTTTGGCCTCCTGGCCTCCTGGCCTCTAAGCTTCACCACTCCTGACTTTAGCACTACCGCAAAAAGCTAAAACTTACTTAACGCTTAATTATTAGGGGCAACCAAATAGTCTGAAGAGCGGGGTTAGGGTTGGTCGTAAGTTCTACGGGTAAACTTACGCTGGGCTGCCGAGGATCATTGCTTTTGAGCAGAAGATTACTGCGATAAGGTTGTTTTCCAACAGGTGAAACCCAATTCAAACGCAGGGTAAAGGATTTTTCTTGTTGTGAAGTGACTGCGCCTTTCGTTTCGCGGGGCAAAGAAAGCCAGGTGGTGCTGCGTGGCTGCGGGCGAAACTCCAGAGCCAAGTTATTCGTAAGAGGTAAAGTTTGGCCGCACCCAAATTCCTGAAATTCACTAGAGCTATGCTGCAAACCGACAGTCGTTACGCCCGGCAAAGCTCCTAATTGCTTATAGTGAAACTGAATCCGCCCATCAGGCCGCAATAAAACTTGAAAAGAAAAACGCTTTGAAGGTTCATCCTTGATTTGTACAGCTTCAAACGAGATGATAAACCCTTCAGAAACTTGGGCTGCGCGAATTTGGCCGTTTGTTGAGGGATCAAGATCAATTCTCAAAGGCAGAATAGCGCTCTCTTTCGTTTCAGGTATGGGTAAACAAGTAGCTTGAAAGGGAATTTCAGGCGGTTCTTCGAAAGTCAAAACCCCATTAGCTGTTACATAGATTTGCGTGAAGAATTCGGTGTAGAAGGGAAAGGGAAAACCAAGCTCCAGCGGCCCCGAAACTCCATTGTCGGTCAGAAAAAGATTTGAGCTAGTGCTAGGCAACGAAAGCCATTTGAAAGCGATCTCCTTTGTTTCGTTACTTTGCCAAACGCCAAAATCAGTTGAGGGTAGCTCCAGCGTATAACTCAAGGGTTGCGTTCCCACATTTTGCACGAGGCCGATGCGATTCGCATATTCGCCGTAGGAAAGGGTCGCGGAGAGGAGCTTTGTGGGAAGCAAAAGGCGGGGAATGTCCGCCGTAAGGGAAAAAAGCTGGGTGGTTGAAGGTCTATTTTGTAGATCGAGGGAGAAACTACGACTCAAGTAATTAGTTGAACTAGCTTGCAAGCTAAGTTCAGTCACGGTTTCTTTGGCTGGCAAGGTGAGCGTAAAGCTGCCCGTCGGCGCGGTCTGCTTTGGGGCGCAGTGGCCAAGGGCGACTTTGCCCGCGAGCGGAGCCGAGGTTTCGGCATCGCGCAGGATTCCATTCAGGGTCGAAACGCCCTCTGGTTGGGTCACGGTGAAGGAAAGCGTGGTACTGATGAGCGCTTGGCTTAGGTTATCTTGGGCCAGTAAGACTCTGGCTTGATACTTCCCTGGACCTCCCAAGCAGAGCGTATCTACGGTTACGGTCAAAATGCGCGAAGCTTTAGGCCCAAGCGCCGCAACCGTTTGCGGCAATTCCAGCCAGGGAACATCGACCTTAGCCTCTTGTACCGCCGCGTAGGTATCAAGCCGCCCATAACCGTAAATGTTATTGGGCACTTGGTCGGCGTGGCACTTCTCATATTTAGCACCCGCGAAATTGGAATCCGTGCGCGGGACAGCGTTTTGGGTCAAAAGTTTATAAGTCGCCTCATAATCGCCAAGCAAAGCGGGGTTGGCAGACCAAAGGAGCGCAACTGCGCCAGCAACGTGAGGCGCAGCCATCGAAGTCCCTGATTTATAAATATAATTCTTACTAAGCCCCGTCGAGACGATGTAATTCCCAGGCGCAGAAAGGTCAGGCTTAATTCGCCCATCAGAAGTTGGCCCGACGCGACTGAAAGAGGCGATCTGGTCATCTTCTTTGGTCGCGCCCACCCCAAAAACCGTGGGGTATTCCCCAGGCGAAGCCACGGACCCACAACTGATTGAATTTGTGTTCCCATTGGCAAAAACAGGGAAAATCCCTGCGGCTCGCCAGGCCGTCATGTAGCTCTGATATTGATTACTCCCACTTTCGCCCGCCCAAGAATTGTTGATCACGTGGGGGCGCAAGTCAGCTTGCGGGTTTTGGCCCGCGAGGTCGGTTGGAGCCAAAAACCATTCCGCCGCTTTGAGCAAATCAATATCGTAACATGTGCCCGACCTACAGCCATATCGTAACATGTGCCCGACCTACAGCCCCGAGCCGCAATCCAGTGAGCCGCAGGCGCTACCCCAACCGCAGGCTGCGTTTCGCTGCCATTTCCCCGCCCCACCATGGTTCCCATGACATGGGTTCCATGATCAACTGCATCTATGGGCGATGGCGCAATTCCTTGCGGATCAAACCAATTATAATTGTGATCAAAAGTGCCTGCACCGCGATAACCACGATATTGTTGCACTAAAGCGGTATGTTCATACGCGACTCCACTATCAAGGTTAGCGACAGTTATGCCTTGCCCCGCTACCCCAAAGTCATACCAAACACGATCAGCATTGATTTTGCTACCAAACACGATCAGCATTGATTTTGCGGATATTCCAACAGATATTACGCGAATCAGGGTTACAGTAAGAGGGCACATAGACCGAATTAGCGAAGGTTTGAAAAGTCCCCCCATTTTGCCATTGTGCTAAGGGGGAAAACAAAGTGGGAGAACGATCTTTGTTATCTAAAGAAGTCGTATGGTTGGCCCTGAGCATTGCAACATCCGAGCGCGCAGCTAAAGTTTGCACATCTGCTTGGGTTCCCGCAACAATTAGCGCATTCACAATCCAAAGGGGTTCAAAAGGAATCCCTTGCGCCGTCAAATCGGTCTGCAAAGCTTGCTGGCTCTTTGCGGCATGATCGTGCAACGTTTGATAGACCCAGCGGCCTCGCTGCTGCCAATCAGAAATTTGATAAGCTGGCGAAAGATCGGCTTGCTTGGTTAGAAAGACTAAAAACGGTGTGCGTTCAGCGCTATTTGCCGCCAAATTGCTCATCAGTTGGGCATCGATGCGCGTTGGTTGGTCGGGCAAAGCGACATGTTGAAGGTAGGGGGACAAGGCTTCTTGCGGCACAACGCCTGCTGCTGGGACGGGCCAAGCTTCATAAAGGTAGGGCGTATGAGCCACCGAAGTATTGTTTTTGATGATTATTTGGAAAACAGCTTGCTTTCCAAAGGGAATACTGCTGTTATTCGGCGCTGTAAGACTGAAAGCAGAGGTTTCGAGGAGCGAAGAAGCGGTTTTAGCAGGGTTTTCCAGGGAGCTAGGCTGCCCAAGCGCATTTGATGCTGTAGCCGAAAGCCCAATGGAGCTTAGGGAGAGGATAAGAAGCAAGCCAAAAAGCATGATAAAATGTGAGCGGCGTAAATTGAGCATCATTTCTCTCTAAACTCCACTTTGCTATGTTGAACAAGCAGCTTGCTTGTTTTATCCAAAGCCAGGCAAGCTGCCTAGCTTTTTTTAAGCATTAGCTAACACGGCTTGCACAGTTTGGGCATTTGTGCCTGCCTGATCTAACAATTCCAATGCTTGCGCTATGCGCTCGGTACTGATCTGGATCTTGTGTTTGGCTAAAAGCGCTTGAAATCGCTCTTCATGCTTGACCAGATGCCGCGCTACTGTTTCAAACCCATGCCGTGCAATTTTCAAACGGGTGCTATAGCGCATGGTATGCTCGCCAAACATCAATGCGTCAGTGCTATGTGGCTCAATCAAGAGAATATCAACTTCGGGATATTGGCGCTGAATCTGTTTGAGATGATAATGCAAACTTGAACTCAGAACGATGCGAAAAATCTGATTGCCAATCCAGTGTGCGCCCCGATCTCCTAAGCTTTGGATCGCCGCTTGGGGCGTATTATCAAAGGGAACCATGGGGTTAATACAGACAATCAGCTTGGCTCCCTGTTCAATCGCTATATCTAAACTAGCTGAACCGCGTAACCCCCCATCAATATAGGTATTTTCGCCAATTCTTACAGGGCGATAGAAGGGTGGCAGCGCCGCAGAAGCACAAACGGCCTTTGAAATCGGCACTTCGTCCAGGGGATTCAGGCCAAAAATAGCTCTCTCCCCATTGTCCAAGTTAGTCGCAATGATGGCCAAAAAAGCGCGTAATTGGCGAAAATCGTTACTTTTGCCTGGCTGGGTCAAAATATCACGCAAGTAACTTTCCAGTCCTTCGCTATCAAAAAAACTAGTGGGCAAGGCTGCGGCAAAAGCTTCCATAAGCTCAAGAAACGAAGGTAATGCGCCACCACATAAAACACGCTGGGCGATTCCCTGGAGTTCACGCGGTAAAATGAGCGTTCGGCGCAGCAGATCAAGAGGATTCAACGAGAAAACGTGATGTGGCCCTAAGGGTTCAATCCCCAAAAGAGGTTTATTCAGTAAGGTTAGCAAAGTGTGGGGCGAAACCCCATTGACTAAACAAGAATTGACGATAGCTCCCGCGCTCGTTCCGACATAAATCTCCAGATCATTCACCGAAAGGTCGCAAAGCGCATCTTCAATCGCGCATAAAGCCCCAATTTCGTAGGCTGCGCCCGCCACGCCGCCCCCCGCCAAGACCAATGCGGCTTTGCTGCGCGAGGCCTGGTTTAATTTTTCGGGCGGCCCTGCGCTTACGATTTGGCTTGAATTAGACAAGACTTACCTGCTTTCTCTGGTCAAGACTTAATTTTTAGTTCTAAGGACGCACAATTTTGGGTAGCAAAACAAAATGCTGTTGCCCACTACTCATCGTTACTTCGACGGGCAAGCGCACGACGGGGTTGCGCTGGGCGTTGGTCTGAATCAGCACCGCGCTGCGGTAGGGTTGGCTCCCCATCGGCGTAGTCCATTGCAAAGTTAGCGTTGGGCTATCCGTTTCCCCCATAAAAATCCTTCCCTTCTCTTTTTCGGCCAAACTCAGCCACAAATCGCTTCTTGGCTGGGGCCGGAGTTCCAAAGTTAGCCCACTGGTAAGCGCTAAAGTTGTGCCACAGCCCAACTCCTGAATCTCTGTGCTGTTATTTTGAATACCCGCCGAAACATCGTTGGGTAAGGGCCCAAGTTTTTGATAGCTCAAGCGAATCCGCCCATCGGGGGCAAGAAGCACTTGAAAAGTATAGGTTGCGGTGGTTTTTAAAGTACTACTTTGAAGGGCTATATTTTCAAAGCTGATAACAAACCCTTCATTTGAAGTAGCATAGCTGACTTTACCACTTAGAGCGGGATTAAGGTCTGCATGGAGCGGCAAAATTGCCGCTTCGTTAGTTTCGGCAACGGGCAAACAACCTGCTGTAAAAGATTTAGCTGGCCCCGCAGTGCCAAGTAGCACTATTCCCTTCGCATTAAGCACGACACTTGTAAAGACCTTTGAATAGAACGGAAAGGCGAAGCCGAGCGGCAAAGGCGCAGAAGAGCTACTACTACCGAGATTAAGCGTGGTGGCGGGGTAAGGAACCCGAATCTGAGTCAGATTTGCCCCATTTTGCTCATCACTGCGCCAAATACCAAAGGATTCAGTGGGAATTTTAAGCGTATAGGTTAAGGGCTGGGTTCCAACGCTTTTTAGCGTAATGGAAAATGCTTTAGATTCGCCAGCAACCAGGCTTGTCGTAAGAGCTTTAGTGTTTAGCACGATTCGCGCTGTATCAAAGACGAGGGGAATAATTGGGGAGATAGTTGTCCCTGAGGTTAAAGTTAGGGGAACGTTTTGGGCAAAGTAATTGCCTGCTGTGATAAAGAAATCAACGCGGGTTTGGGCCGTTGTATAGGGATAAAACGTTCCTGTAGGATTGCTAATCGGCAAAGTGAGGGTAAAGCGACCTGTTTGGTCAACTGCCGTGGTTGGACAAGTTTGAAACTTAATTTTCCCTGCGATTGGTTGCTTCGTATCACTATCAATCAGCATTCCCTTAACCGTAGCCAAATTAGGGGTTTGGGGAATCACCAGGTTTAGCGTGGTACTGAGGGGCGTTTGTTGCGGAAGCTCATTTGCACCCACCAAAATGCGGGCTTGGTACGTTTTGGGCCCTGGCAAACACGCAGTTTTCAGCAGAGCCGTGATAATTTGGGTTGCTTTGGGTTGAATAGAACTTGTCTTTGGAAACAACTGGAGCCAAGAAATATCTACTTTTGCTTTCTTTATGGTCGCGTAAATATCCATAAGCCCAGAGCCGTAGATATTATTCGGGGTTTTGGCTGCCGAACACTTCTCATAGCTCGTGCTATTAAATGCAGTATCAGTGATTGGTAGACTATTTTTGGTCAAAAGATCATAAGTTGTTGCATAATTGCCGCTTAAAGCAGGATTTGCGGCCCACAAAAGCGCGACTGCGCCAGCCACCAAGGGCGCGGCAAACGAAGTCCCATCCTCAGATTTGTACTTTTCAGTACCCATAGTCGCCGCGACTACACCTTTTCCTGGTGCAACAAGATCAGGTTTAGTTAGCCCACTTTTCGTCGGCCCAATGCTACTAAAAGAGGCAATCTTATTGTTTTCATCGGTTGCACCCACCCCAATTACATTAGAATAGTCCGCTGGCGAAAGGGCTGTCCCACATTTAGTAGTTCCATCATTCCCATTGGCGAAAACAGGAAAAATTCCAGCGGCTCGCCACGCAGCAATAACTTTCGTATAACTAAGATCGCCGCCTTCTTGGGCCCAAGAATTGTTAATAATATGGGGTCTAAGGCTTGGTTGGGGATAATTTCCTGCTAAATCAGTGGGGGCCAAAAGCCATTCGGCGGCTTTCAACAAGTCCGAGGTTCTACAAGTTCCACTGTTACAAGCCCGTGCCGCAATCCAACGGGCTCCAGGCGCAACCCCAACGGCAGGCAATTCCTCACTTCCATCACCTCTTCCAACCATCATACTCATCGTAGAAGTGCCATGGCTGGAATACAAAGTATCTATAGGCTCAAGCGAACTCTCTACAGCATCATACCAATTGTAGTTATGCTCAAATTGCCCCTTGCCGCGATTGCCACGATAAGAATTTATTAGCGCAGGTTGAGTATAATCTACACCACTATCTATATTTGCTACAATAATGCCTTGGCCCGTGACTCCAAATTCATTCCAAACCCGATCTGCATTAACTTTTCGCACATGCCAACAGATATTGCGGTTATCAGCCTTGCAATTTGCAAGCGTTGCAGCTTGAAAAGCAGCTTGAAAAGCGTTTTGCGCGGGCCAAAGGGGAAGCTTTCGCTGGGGCAAATAAACTACGCGATTAGCTTGAATAAGTGCAACATCCTGAAGGGCCGCCAACTTCTGAAGTGTATCCGCTGTGCCATGGACAAGCAAACCATTCACAATCTTCAAAGGCTGATAGATAATTCCTTGCGAATCGAGCATTTCACGCAAGGCTTTTTGACTCTTTTCGGCATGATCTTGCAAAGTTTGATAGACAAAGCGCCCACGCTCATTCCAATCCGCGATTTGATAAGCAGGTTCTAAGGCAGGCTGATCAGCTAGAAAGACTAAAAAATCCGTGGCTTTGGTCGGAGAATCAGCTAAATCCTGCATTAGCTGGGCATCTACGCGCTCAGTTTGCTCTGGCAAAGCTTGTAAAACCGCATTAGGTACAAGATCAGCTGAAGGTTGCACTTCGGCTTCAGCAAAAAACGGCGTATGGGCGACGGTATCATTGTTTTTAATCGTAATTTGGATAGTTGCTTGCTCGCCGAGGGGAATCGCGGGAATAGGCGAAACGGTAAGACTGAAGGGCACAGATGCTGCCAAAAGGCTAGACGACAGAGGTGGTAAAGGTTTTTGCACCGCTCCTCTAGCGCGATCTTTGCTATTGAAAAGTAAGATTACCAGTATTAGCACCGAAATAAGAATGAAAAAAGAGCGTCGTACTTTCATTAGATGGCCTCCAAGCTCAACGCTCAACCAGATTCCCCCTCTTCCCTTAACTTTTATCTGGGCAAAAAACTTAGCAGAAAGCTGCTTATTCTGGAGGAAATGGTTTTCGTTGAATAAGTCGTTCTACTTCAATGGCTAATCGATCTATTTGGGCCTGTAAACGCGCAACATCGCTGGAACTTGGCAAAAAAGCCTCAACGTTTGGAAAGTCATTCCAGGGATTTTGACTGAAATCACGGCGCAACAATAAGTGTTGTAAGCGTTTGGCTTCTTCAGCATTCAGTGCGCCCTCGGCCACCAATTGATCAAACCGCCGTTCAATTTCTGCTTTGATCTCATCTTGCCCCCCCGTAAGCGTCGAAATGAAGCGGCGCACATTAGTGATTGTTCCGCCACCAAGCTGAATAATGTTGGTTAAGAGAGCTATTGGGAGAGCTACACCACCCTTTGTGGGGGATTGAAAGGCTACTTGCCCTAAGATACTAGCCGTAATATCTGCGCCTGTCTCATTATCTATCACTTGCACCGTTTTTCCTGCTTGAATCAGATGGGCAATTCCTTCCAAAGTGATATATTGCTTCTGATTAGTGTGATAGAGCTTTCGATTAGCGTATTTTTTGATGATTTCCATTGGTCTCTTAGATCTGCAAGAGGAATGACCAATCCAACTTTAGCTACGCCTATTATAGCACACGAGGCTAGTTTTGGATGGTCT
>JFJP01005471.1_pt1 | contig 19634 bp, 17 predicted proteins | sample 431651 | NCBI WGS metagenome assembly JFJP01 (sample SAMN02602958, study PRJNA72255) | Microbial mat metagenome, whole genome shotgun sequencing project. | biome: fresh water; feature: sink hole; material: water; isolation source: purple microbial (photo- and chemosynthetic) mats found in...
CGCCAGCACCGCTGCAATTGCCATTCATGGAGCAGGAGTCCAGGCCGAAGACTCCGATCTATTCATAACTGAGTCCTCTACATAATGGCCAACTGCGGGCATTGGGGACAAGTTCTCTGAAGCAGCCAATCGGCGGAGCAATTTCTCCAATGCGGGCATTCAAAGCGATACGAGGTCGATTACAAACCGCGGAACGTTCCTAGCCAACGTCATTGCGCGCGCCGTGAGGGCATCCAGAACGGTACTGCCTACGCCAAGTGGGTCAGAGTCGCCTAGATGCGCCAAGGGGGCATGCTGGACGTAATCAGTGTCACTTAAAATTCTTGAACAGCTTGTGCCGCCTTCACGCGTTCCGCGCTGTGCATCAATAATTCGAAGGAATCACTTGGTCTTGAAGTACTCCCCGAACACGAATGATGCCTTAGCGTCCCGAGCAGCCCAATGAGTACATTGAGTTTTTTTTCAGACAGAGCCGCTGTAAGACGAAACTGGCGCAAAGGTGGGATATCGCGGCAACTTCGGTTGCTACTCATCTTGGCCCTGATTTGCAGCAATTTTCTGGTAACCCTGCTCGCAGCGCATTCCTACGGGGATTGAATAAAGCAAGTGTCGCCACGATCCTTGCGACGCTGGAGCAGAGGCTGCCTGAGATAGAGGCGCTTCGAGTGGCGCGTGCTGACGGCATAGTGATTTTCGGCAAAGGTATCAACACACAGGCACCGGTCAGTTGAGCCAACACCTCCTTCAGAATCACGAATGAGCTTAGGTTAACTGGCAGGCCCCCAATGTCACGCCAATAAAGTCAGCCATGGCCAGCACCACAATGCTGTGGTCTTCGCGTTGCGGCAAACCCGAGATGGTTGCTGCGCCAACGAATCCAACACCCTTGACCCGTATCGGAACACTGCCTCCGTGATGCGCGAAATCGCGCAAGGGCAAACCGGACTGAGTCTCCAATGTCTCTCCCACATTTAATGCAAGCCCGACAGCATAGGAACTTCGTTGCTGCAGCTCGGTCGTGTTGCGTTTACGGCGTGCCCAGTCGGAATTGTTCGGAGACGTACCGGGCATGGCATAGAAGAACACAGTCTCCCTACAGTGCCGGATTTCAATCGTGACAGCGAGATTGCGGGACTCGCAATGTTTCTTGATGGACTCACCAAGTTGCCAAGCCGTTACGTTGTCAAATGCATTGAATTGCAGAAGTTCTTCCTGCTTGGCAATGATCGCAAGATTGCGCACTGCCTCTGGGGTGTTAGTCATGGAATGTGTATCCGATTAATCAGGCGACAGGTAGCAAGTAGTCAACGACCAGCACATCGGCCAGGCAGGGCTTGAGGCGTTCTACAAACGCCTGATGCTTTGCATGCGGCAGGTAAGCATCCCGCGCAGCCAGGTCGACAAAGGTCATGACAAAGGCGTGAGTAAAGCCATGATTCAGTCCTTCCGGGCTGACATTCTGGCCGGTCTCGAATTCACTGATGCCAGGAATACAGGATGAAAGTTCCGCAAAGGCTTGCGACAACTCGGCAACCATGGTTTCACCCGTAGTTTCGGTGAACTTCACGAGAACAATGTGTTTGACTGTCATTAAAGGTACTCCTGACGGTTAGTCATAGATAGAAGGAATGGGATGACTGCCACACATGCGGGGGGCCGTCACAACGCTGCATTTTCAAGCTGAACCCGGGTTGGCAAGCCCTCTGTATCGCCGAGGACCTGCACCGCGCGGGCTCCAATCCACGCTCCACGCCGGACTGCTTTTTGGACGCTAAGCCCTTCCAGCATGCCGCTGATCACGCCGGCGGCAAAACCATCGCCGGCACCCACGGTGTCGACCACTTGCTTAACCGGAAAACCTGGAACATAGGCAGCTGCCTGGGCAGTTGCGTAGTACGCCCCTTCGGCCCCCAACTTGATCACCACCAGTGGAACCCCCGCATCCAGGTAAAACCTGGCAATCTCCTCGGGAGAATCTATGCCGGTCAGCAGCTTGCCCTCTTCAACCCCCGGCAGCACCCAATCCGCACGAAAAGCCAGGCTGTTGATGGTCTCGCGCATGACCTTCTGATTGGCCCACAGCGAGGGACGCAAGTTCGGATCAAACGAAATGGTTTTGCCTTGCTTGCGCATAGCGTCCATGCTGGCAATCGAGGTCGCAAGACAGTTACTGGAGAGCGCAGCAAAGACGCCGGTGGCATGCAAATGTCTGGCACTGATCAGCCACTGCGTATCGATTTCTTCAGGCTGAAACAAACTTGCGGCTGAGCCTTTGCGGTGGTACTCCACCTCTGGGTCTCCCCCTCCATCCACACGGCCCTTGATCATGAAGCCCGTGCGCTGTGTTGCGTCGCACACCACGTGCGAACAATCGATCCCCTCGGCAATCATGGATTGAAGCAGATAGCGCCCCATGGAGTCGGTGCCCAGGCGGCTGCACCAACCGACCTGCAGACCCAAGCGCGCCAGGCCAATCGCCACATTGGTCTCTGCCCCGGCTGTGCGCTTGACAAACGCCTGGGCACGCTCCAGCGGCCCTGGTTGATCGGCGACGAGCAGCATCATGGCCTCACAGAAAGTCACCACATCAATCGCCATATCGCTCTCCACTCATCTCTTTCAGGCGACCAATCTCTTTGCGCGTTACATCCACCAAATCGTCGCCAACCAAAGGGAACTCTATCGCCCATGGGCACTGTGCTGGAAGGGAATCCAATATCGATTTCCAGGGCGCCTGTGAATCGGCAATGGGCGCGGCGATCCATCGGTTAGCCTGTTTCAACACGCCTTTGGTGTGCACATATTGAATGCGACCCAAGAACGCTGCAGAAGCCAATTGCGGACACTCTCCCGCCCAGTGCCAATTGCCGATGTCAAATGTCATGCCCAGTTCCAGGCCGCAATCGGATGCCTTGCGAAAGAAGCGCTGGAGCTGGAATATGGACCCGGCTGCGTTGGACTGGTCGTTCTCGATCAACACCGGAACGGCCAGACCCTGCAAGCTGTCGGCCAGCTTCTGCATGGGCGCGTGAGAAGCATTGGCACCGCCCCCAATTGAGAACTTGATGATCTCGGCTCCAATGGTCCCAGCACGGTGAATGGCCAGATCCAGCGCTGCGTCTGCCAACTCGCCTTGCGCAGTAAACAGCGGATCAGCGCACGAGTAGATGGTTTTGAGCCCTTCGCATTGCTGGGCAATCAAAGGGAGCTCGTCGTCTGGACGGGACAGCAACTCGCTGCGAATCTCTACACCGTCCGCGCCGGCATTCCTGACCATGTTGATGAACCATGCCTGCCCATGGCGATTGACTTCGGTGGCACCAAAGGAAGACATTGAAATGACGATGGGGGCCATTCAAATGGTCTCCCGGTAAATGGCACCAGTCAGGTAATGGGGCCAGTTGCGCTCGAAGAAGGGTCGCTCTGTTTGCCGGAACTCCCTGGGCTGTCGGGTGGCGATGGCCATCCTGGAGCCATCCCACTTCACCACGAGCTGCTCGTTCTTGTCCTCGGCCCTTTCCATCCGGAAGCGGTAAGCCTCCAGCGGCCCCTTGCTTGTGGTGGGAACACACTCGCCCGTGCTGTCGCAAATCACCCGGGCGCCGCGACTGCCGCCACCTTTTGAAACGTAGAAATTCAGTGCCGACAGGATGGCCTCCGACGCCAGCGCGTTGTGGCGCCACTGCAGCGCATGCGTCACGCCAAAGGTCGTGGCATCAAAGGCGACACCCTGCTCACGAATGTCTTGCGTGAGTTGCCGGGCATCACGCAGGGCCGATGCAATATGGTCTGCCCTGCAAATCATGCCGGCTGAATCGCTCATACGTGCCTGCACCGCGCGCTTGATCTCAGCTGGTTTGAAAACGCTGGTTTCGCGCAGCGTGGCCTGGATATGCATGACGCCATGCTGAATGGCAGCCTCTGCGCGCGGGACACCATGCTGCTCCGGTTTTCTGGAAGCGATGTGTTCCGCGCAGCGCGTACCAAACACCTGGCCTGAGTTCAGTGCCGCGCCGCCGGGTCGGGTGACGCCGTGCGTTCCTGATGCTTCACCAATGGCGTAGCAGCCGTTCAAGCTGGTCTGCCCCCAGATATCGACAGCCAGACCGCCATTCATGTGCTGGTTGTTCATGGCGAACAACAAAGGATATTTCTCGATATCCACCTTGTACTGTTTGTACAACTCGATGGAAAGGGGATTCATCTTCTTCAGGCGCTCAATGGGTTTGTCAAGCAGGGCACCGGATTTTTCCAGGTAGGTGTGGACATCCGCATCCAGACGGCTCAGATCAAAGGCGTGGTCGCCCGGTGCGGACACCGGATTTCTGTTGAAGTCCATGTAGACCTTGCGGCCACCCTGCATCTCCCGAAACACGGCCAGGTCAAACAGGCTTGAGCCAAAGTCCAGCATGCGTGTTGCGTGGAAGGGCCATTGGTAGCCCTTGCGGAAGGTGTTGGATACCAATTCCTGCGTCGTGCGGTAGTAGTCGGCCAGGAAGTTGTGCTCAGCCCCCGTATCGTCGACGGAGTAAACGTAGGGCATGCACTGCGCATAGGTGCCCGACAGATTCCAGGGGAAGCCATCGCGTGACGTGCCAATGCCAAACTGGCTTTCTGTCAGATTGACAGCCTCGATTCCTGCTTCCAGTGCAAGGCCAAGCGAGCCGAAACAATTTCTTGGGTAAACACTGTCACGATATAGTTCACCAGGCCCGCCAGCAGCAAGCACCAGGTAGTCGCACAGGTGCGCAACAACGCCATGCGGATTGCTGTCGGCACGCAATTTTGGGTCTATGCACAGTACGCCTATGACCCGCTGCCCGTGCCCTTGGTGCACAAGAATCTGCACTGCCGTTGTTTGGTTGAAGACCGGAATACCCAGGTCGATGGCCTCTTGCGCCAGAACCTTCACCATCAGGCGGGAGGTGCGCGGGCCACAACTGGTGGCCCGACCCACTTCGTCATGGTCGGTCTGGTAGCGCAGCACGCCACCAAAGCTGTCCATCGGCAAAGGAAGGCCCAGAAACTGCAGTGTGGACATGGCGCGGCTGGAGCCCACGGCCTCGATATAGGCGGTGTCCTTGTCCATAGCGCCACCGGCCCTTATCGCCTCGGCCATCGCCCTGAAGTTGTCGCCGTGGTCCGAGGTATTGGCCGTGTGCAAGGTTTGTTTATCGGAGCCAGAGCAGGCAGAGGTGCCTCCATAGGCACTTTGCGTGACCACTGCCAAATCCACATCCCGCCGCTTCAATTCCACCGCTGCACGCAAACCGGCCGCACCGCTGCCGACAATGACGGCGCGCGCGCGCCGCACGGGGATACCCCAACCATGCACCGAGGCCAGTTCCTTGGTGTGGGGCTTGGACATCAAACGCGGCATCTTCACATCCGTCAATGCGTTGAGGGTCTCATGCGAAACAGCGGATTGACCCGCTGAACTGCGGGTGTCAAGAGGGATCGGCATAAATCAGCATTTCCCAAGAATAAGGTCTGCGCCCTTTTCGGCAACCATGATTGTTGGCGCGTTGGTATTGCAAGAGGGCACGCGGGGCATCACGGAGGCGTCTACCACGCGTAGGCCTTCAAGGCCGATGAGCCTGAGGTCTGAACTGACCACACTCAGCGGATCCGATGTCGGACCCATCTTGCAGGTGCCAACCGGGTGGTAATCGGTCTTGGAATGTGTGCAAGCATAGTCGAACAAGTCTTCATCAGTTTGGCGGTCATCACCTGGCAAAACTTCTGCTCGTACATAGGGCTTAAGCGCAGGTTGACGCATGATTTCCCGGGCCAGGCGCAGGCCTTTGATGGCCATGGTTCGATCATGTGGATCAGCCCAATAGTTGGGATCGATCATTGGGGCGGTAGCCGGATCACCATTAGCCAGGCGAACAGTGCCTCTCGAATGTGGGCGCAGGTAGGCCGAATTGAGCGTGACGCCCGAATTTTCCATCTTGGCAACGCCGGCTTCAATGCCGGAACCCAAGCCGAAGTGGAATTGAATATCTGGCGATCGGGCGGGCTTATCAGGGTCGGCGTACCAGAAGCCACCTGTCTCGAACAAGCTGGAGGCGACCGGGCCTTTTTTAAACAGCAGGTATTGAAGTCCGGCCCAAGCCGCGTTGTAGGGCTTGTTGTACTTGTCGTAAGTGTGGTCACCGGTGCATTCGGCGATGACAAACAAATCCAGATGGTCTTGCAGGTTGCCGCCGATACCAGGGAGGTCATGGACGACGGGCACACCCACATCATTGAGATGCGCTGCCGGCCCGATGCCAGACTGCATCAGTAACTTGGGGGAGCCAAAGGCGCCAGACGAGACAATGACCTCCCGATCCGCTCGCACCACGGTGGGCGTGCGGTTGCTACCTTGAACCATTTCCACACCAACCGCCCGGCCCGATTCAACAATAACTCGGGTGGCCATGGTATGAAGCATGACGGTGAGATTTGATCGACCACGTATCGGATTCAGAAAGGCAGTTGATGCGGATGATCGGCGCGCGTCTAGCTGGGTAAGTTGGTAGTAGCCCAAGCCGCCCTGAGATTCGCCGTTAAAGTCGGGGTTGAAGGGGATACCAAGCTCTTGACCGGCGCGGAAATAGGCTTCGCAGATTGGCAGAGGACTGACGGGGTAGGACACGCCCAGTAGGCCCTCGTAGCCATGGTAGCGGTTGGCATAACGCTGGTTCTTTTCTGAGCGGCGAAAGTAAGGCAAGATGTCTTCATATCCCCAACCAATTGCACCTTCCTGACTGACCCATTCGTCGTAGTCGGCCGCAACGCCACGCGTATACAACTGGGCATTGATTGAGGAGCCGCCACCGATGACCTTTGCTTGGGTGTAGCTAAAGACCTTGTTTTTAAGGTGTTTCTGGGGAACCGTGCACCAGCCCCAGGAACCCATGCCTTTTGTCATTTTGGCAAAGCCGGCCGGCCAGTGAAAGAAAGGGTGACTGTCGCTGCCGCCGGCTTCCAGCAATAGGACCTTAGCGTTTGGGTCCTGGCTGAGTCGATGCGCCAAAACGCAGCCGGCAGATCCACCGCCGGTGATGATGTAGTCGAATTGGGTTGTAGTCATGGTGAATTAACAATAAAGTTGAGTTGAGTCAATGAACGACCTTGTCACGGATGAATCGACCTACACGGAGGCCTTGCGCGGCCACTGTTAAGGCGGGGTTGACAGCAGCGCTGGACGGGAAGAAGCTGGAGTCCACGACGAATAGGTTTTCATGATCCCAGGCTTTGCAATAGCTGTCCAGTGCCGAAGTGGCTGGGTCATTGCCAAAGCGGACGGTGCCGCACTGGTGCGAGACCACGTCGGTGCCGAAGGGCTTGGACAACACAATCGGGTAACCGCTGGCTCGCAAAATCTCCTTGCACTTGACTACCCAACGGTGGTGTGGAGCCAGGTTAGTATGGTGCCAATGTAGGTTGATTGCACCGTCAGGGCGTACCGTGACGCGACTGTCGGGATGAGGCAGGTCTTCACTTTGGGCATACCAATCGACACTGCGACGGGCCAGGGCTTCGCGCAAGAATTCGGGCATAAGGGGCAAGGCTCCGCGCAGCATGGGTGCCTTGATCTTGCCCAACAACTGCAAGCTGCCCATGGGCGCATCACCCGGTTTTTCACCAAAATAGTAATCATGCACCGCCAAGGTTTTGGGAAAGTGCGTGTCGTTGATCTTGAGGGGGTGCACCGCCATCAAGGCGGTGGTGTTGTGCGTCATATAGTGGCGCCCGACCACGTCGGAACTGTTGGCCAAACCCCTGGGGTTGCGTGGATTGGCAGAACGCAGCAACAACGCAGCGGAATTGACAGCGCCTGCGCTAAGCACGAAGGTACCCGCGGTGATACGCAGACGCGTGCCATTCACGCTCACTAAAGCGGCAACGACATTGCGCCCGGTGTCATCTGTTTCCAGCTTTTCAACCAGGGCATTGGTCATGAGTTCAATGTTGCTGCTTCTGCGCGCCGGCTCAATGAGCTTCATCTCCGCATCACCCTTAGCGTTTATTTTGCATGGAAATGCATCGCAGTTCGTGCAACGTCGACATGTCCCTTGCGGTCCAAAATCAACGGCACTGGGCATGGGAAAAGGTTTCAGGCCTTGCGACCTGAGTTTGCCTGCAATCGCGTCAATGACCGGCTCATGTGGAATCGCCTGGTGGGCATAGCTGGTTGTCCGTGGCGGATCACAGGGGTCCACCCCGGCTTCACCACGTACACCGAACAAATGCTCAGCCTTGCCATACCAGCGCTCTAACTCCTGGTACCTGATCGGCCACGACGGGGAGATGCCCTCCAGGTGCACCAGTTCTTCGAAGTCTTTCTCACGGAACCGGAACATTGCCGCGCCGTAGAACTTGGTACTCCCGCCCACGAAGTAAAACATTCCGGGCTGGAATGCGCGGCCATCGGCGTACCAGGTTTCCGTGGTGTGATAGCGGCGCTCACAAAACACTTCCACTGGATCCCAATTCTGGGCCTCCCTTGGCAAAGCCGGACCACGTTCAAGGATCAGCACCTGGGCCTTGCTGCCCGCCAGTTGAAAAGCCACAGAGCCACCGCCCACCCCAGAGCCGATGATGACCACGTCATAGTTCTTCATCGCAGGGCGTTTTAGACGATCAGCAATTCGGTCTTCGAATCAAAGCACACCAGCTTGGTCAGGTCCACGGTGAACTGGGTCTCCTGACCCAGACTGAGGGCTAAGTCCGGCCCCAGCGTAGCCGTGAACTCATGGCCACCAAAATTCAGAATCGCCTGTGTATCAGCACCTGTGGGCTCAATAACTTCAATCTTGGCCGTAAATGACCGCTGCAATTCTTTGTGCTCCAGATTGGGCGTGGGCAGGTTGATTGCCTCGGGGCGGATGCCGGCAATGACCTCCTGTCCCAGATATCGTTTCAGGTAACTGAACTGGTCGGACAGTGGCAAAGTGATTTTCTTGCCATTGCCGGTCTGAAATTCCAGTGACAGTGCGGCGGCCGTATCCACCACCTGTGCCCGGGCCAGGTTCATGCGTGGCGAACCCATAAAGCCAGCAACAAACGTATTGGCCGGGCGGTTATAGACCTCATGCGGTGTGCCCAACTGCTGTACCACGCCGCCCTTCATTACGGCAATGCGGGTAGCGAGGGTCATGGCCTCGATCTGGTCGTGGGTGACATAGACGATGGTGGACTTGAGCCGCTGGTGTAGTTTCTTGATCTCTGTTCGCATGTCCAGACGCAACTGGGCATCCAGGTTGGACAGCGGCTCGTCAAAAAGATACAGCTTGGGCTCACGTGCCAGGGCACGGCCAATGGCTACGCGCTGGCGTTGACCTCCAGAGAGCTGACGCGGTTTGCGCTCCAGAAGATGTTCGATCTGCAGCAGCTTAGCCACGCTCTTTACCCGTTCAGAGCGCACTGACTTGTCGACCTTGCGCATTTGCAGGGGAAACTCGATGTTCTTCGCGACCGTCATATTGGGGTACAGCGCGTAAGACTGGAACACCATGGAAATATCGCGTGCTGCAGGTGCCACATGGGTGATGTCTTTGCCATCCAGTTTGAGCAGTCCGCCTGTAGGCTCTTCCAGGCCCGCAATGATGTTCATCAGCGTGCTCTTGCCGCAACCGCTTGGGCCCACCAGCACCAGGAACTCGCCATCCTTCAAAGCAATAGAGACATCGTGAAGAATGTGTACCGGGCCAAAGCTTTTTTGAATGCTGACCAAATCGAGTGAAGACATGTGTTACCCCTTGACTGAACCGGCCATCAGACCGCGAACGAAATATTTACCGGAGACTAGATACACCACCAAAGTTGGTATGGCCGCAATGAAGGCACCTGCAAAGTGAACGTTGTATTCCTTGACGCCCGTAGAGCTGCTGACGAGGTTGTTGAGTGCCACGGTCAACGGAAAGGATGTGTAGTCACTGAATGAGGCGCCAAACAGGAACTCGTTCCAGATGTTCGTGAACTGCCATATCACTGTCACCACAATGATGGGCGCGCTGTTGGGCAGCAATATCTTGTGCAGCACCCCGAAAAACCCTGCGCCGTCCATGCGGGCAGAGCGAACCAACTCATTTGGAAATGCGGCATAGTAATTACGGAAAAACAGTGTGGTGAAGCCTATCCCGTAGACCACGTTCACAAAGATCAGACCTTTGATCGTTCCGGCCAGACCCAAAAATCCTAAGGTTTTGGCCATGGGAATCAGAACGATCTGAAACGGAATAAACACAGAGAACAGCATCGCGGCAAACAAGGCATCTGCAAACCGGAACTTGAATTGGGTCAGGATGTACCCATTCAAGGCACCGATCAAGGTGGAGAGCACCACCGCCGGTATCACCAGCAGGAATGAGTTGATGAAATACGGCTTTAAGCCTGTCGCCTGCACGCCAATTTGTGCTTTGCTCCAGGCCTGAAGCCAGGGGTCAATCGTCCAAGCGACGGGAAAAGCCATCAGGTCACCGCTGCGAATCTCATCCAAAGGCTTGAGAGAGTTCACGACCATCACGTATACCGGCAATATGAAGGCGAATGCCATCAAGATCAGGATCAGGTACAGCACTACGCGCAGTACCTGAGACAGAGGCGTCTTATCCATGATTTGCCTTTCGGAGTTCGCTATAGAGGTATGGAAGTACCACAACAGCGATGCCCAGCAGCATGAGAACCGAACTGGCGGCACCTACCGCCATCTCATTGCGGGTAAATGTGTACTGGTACATAAAGACGGAAGGCAACCAGGTGGATCGTCCGGGGCCACCATTGGTCAGCGCAATCACCAGGTCATAGGACTTGATGGCCATGTGCGCCAGGATCACAAAGGCGGATATAAATACGGGGCCCAACTGCGGCACGATGATGTGGTGGTAAATCTGCCAGTTTTTGGCACCGTCCAGACGCGCGGCATTAACCTGCTCGCTATCCACTCCACGGAGTCCAGCCAGAAACATGGCCATAACAAAGCCTGTGGTTTGCCACACCGCGGCAATCACCACACAGTAGATGGCCATCTCTGAATCCTTGATCCAGCCAAATGAAAAGTTGCTAAAGCCCAGGGTGTGCAGCGTATGCTCCAGTCCCACTCCAGGGTCTAGCAGCCATTTCCAGGCAGTACCGGTCACGATGAACGACAGTGCCATGGGGTAGAGGAAGATGGAGCGGAAGCCGCTTTCCGCGCGAATTTTCTGGTCGATCAAGATGGCCAGGGAAAGTCCCAAGGCCATCGCGATCAAGATGTACAGGCTGGCAAAGACCCACAAGTTGCTCAAGGACAACCACCAGTTTTCCAACCCAAACAGACGGCTGTAGGCGGCAGTGCCGGCCCATTCCATCGTGGGCAAGATCGTCGACGCCGTAAACGACAGGTACACAGTAAACATGATGTAACCGTAGACGCACACCAACACCAGTAAGGCACTGGGTGTTATCAATAACTTGGGTAGCCAACCGGCTTTCATAGCATCTTCTCCGTTAGTCGTTGAGGTGATGGCCAGACACAGACAGTGCACTGCCCGTATCGGCCATCCCCTGGTGTTGTTTTTAGTTCTTCGCAGCAGCTGCCATTTCAACGGCGGCCTTCTTTGAGTCGATCGAGCCATTGAACTGGCGAGTGATCACGTCATAGAAGGCATTCTTGATGGATGCAGGAACGGCATGTCCGTGCGCCATGGAGCCAACCAGGTGGTCGGACTTGCTGGCTTCAGCCAGATCCTTGATGGCTTTCTTGCCGCAGGCGTCAAAGGCAGTGTCCGGCACATCGGTACGGGCCGGGGCCGAGCCCTTGACCACGTTGAAAGCGGACTGGAAACCGGGCTCCAGAATGGCGGTTGCCAGCTTGTTCTGTGCGGCCACCTTGTCGGTGCCGATCTTGAAGAGGGCGAACTGGTCGGCATTGAAGGACACTGAGCCCTGGGTTCCGGGGGTACGGAAGCATGCAAAGTCCTTCATTGCAACTTTCTTGGCACCCACAAACTCGCCTTTGGCCCAGTCACCCATGATCTGAAAGCCGGCTTTGCCACTGATCACCATGCCACTGGCAACATTCCAGTCACGGCCCGAAAAATCCTTGTCCACATACTTGCGCAACTGTGCCATGCGGTCAAAGGACTTGATCATGGTGTCAGAGTTCAAGGCCTTGGAGTCCAGATCGATGAAGGCCTTCTTGTAGAAGTCCAGTCCGCCGGTGGCCAGCACCACGCCGTCAAACACGGTGGCTTCCTGCCAAGGTTGTCCACCATGCGCCAGACCGATAAAGCCGGCCTTTTGCACCTTGTCCAATGCCCCAATGAATTCGTCCCAGGTCTTGGGCTCTGCGGTCACGCCGGCCTTGGCCAGCACCTCCTTGTTGGCCCAGACCCAGTTGGTGGAGTGCACATTGACGGGTGCGGCTACCCATTTGCCGTTGTATTTGGAGAACTTTTGCAGGGCCTGGGGTACCGTCTTATCCCAGCCTTCTTTGGTGGCAATGGCGTTCAGGTCGGACAGCACGCCTTGTTTGGCCCAGTCCTGGATGTCAAATCCGAGCATCTGTACGGCGGTAGGTGGGTTGCCCGATGTCACACGTGCCCGCACGGCTGTCATGGCCTGCTCGCCACCGCCACCAGCCACAGGCATATCGTTCCACTTCACGCCCTGTTTTTCGAGATTGCCTTTGAGCACGCCCAGCGCAGCGGCTTCGCCACCTGCTGTCCACCAGTGCAACACTTCAACCGCCTCTTGCGCCATCACGGGAGCAGCGAGGGTGGCTGCAATCAACATACTCAATACTTGTTTCTTCATGATCATCTCCTGTCGGTTTAAAAAATTGCGACGCCAATCAGCGCTCGCTGAAATGCCACTGAGTGGCGTTACCCGTCCAGGCAGTTGAGTGCCAGAACGAATCCTTTTACATTAGCGCGGCAAGTACCAATCGGTACGGGCACCCAGATGCATTTGTAGTGTTTTGGTTTCTGTGTAGTCCTCGGTTGCGAAGCGGCCCAGTTCACGGCCAATGCCACTTTGTTGGTAGCCGCCAAAGGGCAGTTCGGCATGCCCTTCGAGGAAAGTATTGACCCAGATGGTTCCGGCTCGGATACGGCGTGCTGCCGTCATGCATGTGCTGAAGTCCTGGCTCCAGACTGCGGCGGACAGTCCATACAGGGTGCTATTTGCCAGCGCAACGGCTTCGTCCAGGTCCTTGAACGTCAGCATGGCCAGCACCGGACCAAAGACCTCTTCACGAGCAATGGCCATGCCGGACGTCACGCCAGTCACAACCGTGGGTTCGATGTACATACCGATGCCAGTGATCTGTGCGCCACCCAGGGCTACAGTGGCACCAGCCGCCTTGGCTGCATCAATGTGGGCCAGGATGGTGTGCAATTGCTTTTCGGTGGTGATGGCCCCGACCTGCATACCAGCGACCAAGGGATCGCCCACCTTGACCCGCTTGGAGCGCTCGACAACTTCCAGCGCAAACTTCTCGGCAATCGATTCCTGGACCAGGATGCGGCTGCCACTGTTGCAGCACTGGCCGGCGTTGAAGTAGATACCATAGACAGCCGCGTCGACCGCGGCATCCCAATCGCAGTCGGCAAACACAATCTGTGGGTTCTTACCACCGAGTTCCATCGACACTTTTTTCAGTGTCGCCGCAGACTTGGCCACGGCGGCCTTGCCGACGGCGGTGGAGCCGGTGAAGGAAATCATGTCTACCTCCGGGTGCGACACCATCACATCACCGACGACATGGCCCAGGCCGACCAAGATGTTGACCACACCTGCGGGGATGCCAGCATCGATCAGGATTTGCCCGAGCATGACAGTTGTGCCGGAGGTGAATTCAGAGGGCTTGACCACGGCAGTGCAGCCTGCTGCAAGAGCAAAGGGAAGCTTCTGGCTGACGATGAGGAAGGGGAAATTCCAGGGCGTGATAACACTGACCACGCCGATGGGGTCGCGCAGGACCAATCCCAAGGTGTTTTCGCCCAAGGTGTTGTAGCTGTCACCGTGCAGATTGCGCGCCAGGGTGGCGGCGTATTGCCACAAGTCTGCGGAACCTTCAATCTCAGCCAATGCCTGTGCCAGGGGTTTGCCGTTTTCCAGCGTCTCCATTTCGGCAATGGCTTGCTTACGTTCCAGAATCAGGTCTGCCACTTTGCGGAGCACCTTGGCGCGATCAGCGCCTTTCATGCGCGGCCACTCTCCTTTGTCGAAGGCCTTACGGGCCGCAGCGATGGCGCACTCGGTATCGGCGACACCGGCTTGGGCATACACGGCCACCAGTTGGTCGTGCGCGGGAGACTTACGCTCCAGCGTCGCGCCATCCAGTGCTGCAACCCATTGGCCGTCGATGAGTAGCTTGCCGTCAAAAACAGGACGCGCAGCCAGGTTGGTGGTGGTGAGGGTGTTGGACATGATGGTTCTTTCGTTTTGCTTTGAATGGCGAATCAGCGGCCGATGTACGCGGCAGTGCGCTTCTCTTTGAAACTGGCGATACCTTCTGCGGCATCCTGGGTGCTGGCGGCCAACGCGCCTGCCATGGCTTCGAGCACTGCATCCCGGTCTTCACCAGTGGCTGCATTGACCAATTGCTTGGTCAACTGCAGGGATATCGGCGCCTTGGTGGCCATGTCCGCCGCCATGGCTCTGGCGCGGGCCATCAGGCCATCGGCCTCCACCACTTCATGCACCAATCCGGCATGCAAGGCCTGGGTAGCAGACAGGCGCTGGCCGCTGATGGCGAGGTATTTGGCCTGGCTGCCGCCAATCAGACGCACCATGCGTTGTGATCCTGACCAACCGGGGCAGGTCGCAATCGATGCTTCCGGCAATGCGTACTGAGCAGATGTGGTGGCGATACGGATGTCAGCGCTGATAGCAAGCTCCAGCCCGCCGCCAAAGGCGTGGCCGTTGATGGCTGCAATGACGGGTTGACGCAGGCGCGCCCACTGGTCAAACACCTGGTGGCCACGCTTGACCCACTGGCGCCACATGTCCAGCGCATCCAGTGCGGCCCATTGTGTGATGTCGGCACCGACACAGAAGGCACGGCTTCCGGCACCCGTCAGGATCACGACGCGAATGTCCCGGTCCACATCAATGGCGCGCGCATGTGCCTCCAGCTCCCCCAGCATGTCCGGTGTCAGCGTGTTGAGTTTGGGTTCGCGATTGAGTGTGACGATGCACAAATCGCCAGCGCGCTCGATATGAGTTAATGCTTCTGTCATGGCTTATTGACCTGCTTTGAGTTGCAGACCCATGGGGACATCGGTAAAAAGTGCTGCATCCATCAGCTTGAGTGATGGACTCACGCGCAGTGCAATTTCTGCTTGATCCAGAACGTCACGCTGCAAGTCGATGCCCGGTGCAATTTCGGTCACCATCAGCCCGTCTTTTTCAAGGCTGATGACGCACCGCTCGGTGACGTAGGTAACGTGCTGCTGACGTTCACGCCCGACCACGCCGCTGAATGTAATGTGCTCGCCCTTTTTGACAAACTTGCGCGTCTTGCCTTCTTTGAGGATGGTCAGCTTGCCATTGCCCACTTCGAGCTGCCCACCCGCGGTGAAAAACCCGGAGAACACAATGTTTTTGGCATGGGCCGTGATGTCCACAAACCCACCGCAGCCAGCCGTCAGATAGGGCTTGGCACCGAGCTTGGAGACATTGACACTGCCATTCTCATCAACCTGCAGGAAGGAAAGCAGGGTCGCATCGAAACCTGCGCCCTGAAAATAGGTGAACTGGTTGCTGGAAGCCATGATGGCATCGGCATTGGAGGCACACCCAAAGGCAAAACCCAGCAATGGCATGCCTCCAACAGCGCCTTGCTCTATGGCCCAAGTGACATCACCATGCAGTCCTTCTTCAAGCAAGATGCGTGGGACATTGGCCGAAATACCAAAACCCAGATTCGCAGCCGAGCCGTCCTTCAACTCCATGGCGGCGCGACGTGCAATGACTTTCTCCGGACCGAACACCTGGTTTTCAAAGGTGCTCAAGGGTTGCTGCACCTCGCCGCTGATGGCGGGGTCGTACACCGTCTGCGTGGTTTGCCACTGATCCGGGTCAATCACGATGTAGTCCACCAGATTGCAGGGAACATGCACATCGTGTGGGCGCAGGCTGCCTTCCTTGACGACACGTTTCACCTGCGCAATCACAATGCCGCCATTGTTGCGTGCTGCCAACGCCTGGTCCAGGCCGCCCAGCAGGGCGCCCTCATGCTCATAAGTGAGGTTGCCTTTCTCATCGGCAGTCGTGGCCCGGATGATGGCGACTTGGGGCACGATGGCCGGGAAATATAACCAATCCTCTCCAGCAAAGCTTTCCCTACGCACCACGGGGTGGGCGGCCGCCTTTTCGTTCATCGCGCAGCCTTGCAGTGCCGGGTCCACGAAGGTACCCATGCCGACCTTGGTCAACACGCCGGGGCGTCTTGCTGCAGCATCGCGGTGCATGTCGAACAGAATGCCGCTGGGAATGTTGTAGGCATCAATCTGGTTCTCCACAATCATCTTCCAGATCGCCGGCATGGGCAGAGAGGATGGACCGCTAGGGTATGAGCCAGCCAGAATTCGCTTGAGCAGTCCAGGCTTGGCAATGTGGTCTATGCCCTTGATGCCGTACATGTCACCAGCGGCGATCGGGTTCAGCGTGGTGATGTTCTTCGGCGAGCCCTCTTCGTCAAAGCGCTCGCCAATGCCCTTGAGAACCAAGTCAGGGCAACCCAGACCACTGCTGGAACTAATGCTGACCACATCGTTGTCGCGGATCAGGGCCGCAGCTTGGCGGGCAGAAATTACTTTATTTCTCATGAAGGCTTCTCTTAAATCTTGAGGGAGGGGATGGCCTGACGGGTACCCGTTTTGCATGCATTCACAACAGCCAATGCACCCGCCAGGGACTTGATGCCGTCTTCGGCGGAGGCAGAGGGCTTACCCTTGCCTTGCAGGGCGGCACAGAAAGCCTCAACGCCACGGATGTAGAGTCCTTCGTGCTTGATGGCGATTTGCTGCTCACCCTGCGCATTGCGCAGCAGGACTTCACCGACTGGCTCTTGGCTCATCACGTTGCGTCCAATGAGCGATCCAGCTTCGCCGTGGTATTCGATGCCGTGCCCGCCGTGTTTGACGGTGAACGCATCGTGAATTTGGGCCATCACACCGTTCTCGAAACGCATTACCGCCATGACGCCATCTTCCAGACCACCTTTCGCCATGGATGCGCATTGGGTCATGCCAACCACTTCGACCAGTTCGCTGTCCAGCGTGAAGCGCAGTGTGTCTATGTCATGGACGGTGATGTCGAGGATGACGCCGCCGCCCGCCAGGGGTTTGTCCAAACGCCAGCCTTGCAAATGGGGTGGCAAATACACAGCATGAAAGACGCGGGCGAAGAGTGGCTTGCCGATGGCGCCTGCTTGAATTAACTCGCGCATCTTGCGATGGGTTGCTGCGTTGCGCAGATGGTGGTTAGTCGCCATCACCACGCCAGCCTTCTGGCAGGACCGAGCCATGTCCAGTGCGTCCTGCGTGGTCAGGGCCAAAGGCTTTTCACACAAAACGTGTTTACCGGCAGCGGCAGCGGCAAGAACCTGGGCGTGGTGAAGCTCGTTGGTCGTGCTGATGTAGACCGCTTGCACCTTGGGGTCAGCAAGCAGTGCGTCCATCGTACTGTAGGCGGCAGGGATGGCAAAGTCGGCGGCGAAGCTTTCAGCACGTTCCTGCTGGCTGCTCATGACAGCCTGCACAAAGTGGCCATTTTGTGCACGAATGGCGCACACCATGTACTGACGCGCTATCGTGCTGGCCCCGATGAGGCCCCATCCGGTAATCATTTTTTGGTTCATTTCAGTTTTTGACGTATGCTTGTTGGAACGATGCAATGCTTGAATTATTGGAACGTTCCAATTTTATTGCAATAACTAAATTGAAGACCTAGGGAAAACACTTACACACTATGACAACTCGACCCTCAACCAAACGCACGATCACCATCGTGGACGTCGCCGCAGAAGCCAATGTCTCAAAGTCCACCGTCTCCCTGGTGCTGAAGGGCAGCCCGCTCATCAAAGGTGAGACCGCCGACAGCGTGAAGAAAGCTGCGGCCAAGCTGGGCTATGTCTACAACCGCAGAGCCGGGGAGTTGCGCGGCAATGCGTCCAATGCCATCGGGGTTGTCATCAACGACCTGATGAACCCGTTTTTTGCAGAAGTTTTGGTTGGGATCGAGCGCAAACTGGTGGACGCGGGTTACGTCGTTCTCATGGCGCACACACGCGAAGATGTGGCACTTCAGGACAAGGTGCTGCAATCCATGCGAGAGCAAAACGCCGCTGGAATCATGCTCTGCCCCGCCCTGAATACGCCCCGATCGATCCTGAAGACGATCCAAGCATGGGGAATACCGTTCACCATTTTCATTCGCAACCTGGGACTGGGAACCTATGACTTCGCTGGTTCTGACAGTCAAGAGGGTGTCTTCTTGGCTACCAGCCATCTTTTGAATTCAGGCCACAGGCAAGTGGGTTTTCTAGGGGGTCAAAAAGGTGTGGTATTTACGCAGAGGATGACCGGATACAAGAAAGCACTGCGGGAGAAGGGAATGGAGTTTTCAGAGGATTTGGTGTTCAATGCCAATCCCAGTCGCACTGGAGGCTATGAAGCTATGAACGCACTTCTGCGCGAGAAACCGGGTGTCAAAGCGGCTGTCAGCTACAACGATGTGGTGGCCTTTGGTGCACTCTCTGCCTTGGGTGAAAAAGGGCTGCGTGCGGGTACTGATTTCGCGTTGGTGGGTTTCGACAACATCATGGACACAGCGCACTCGAATCCGCCACTCAGCACCGTTGACGTACACCCAAGCGAATTGGGCGAACAGGCGGCCGCCATCTTGCTGCAACGGATACAGGAACCGGATACAAAGCGCCTAGTTTACACAGCCCACCCCACGCTGTTGCTCCGTCAAACGGCATAGATTCTGACCAGTGAAAACACAACTCGCTTCATACAGGGAGCCGCCAATATGACTCGATGCATTGCTGAAATCACAAAGGCAACTCTAATTGGATGGAAGCAATGCACAGAAATCAGGGTGTTCTTTGCTTGCTACCCTGCTTTTTCAGGAACATGGTCTTGCGCCGCCTCCGGTAGGTGCCATCGTGAACTCCACCACGCTGTCCTTGCTGGCATTGATCGGTTCCGGGGATCTGTTGGGTTTAATTCCCGAACAAATCGTCGCCCATCCCCTCGCAGGCCAGGACATTACCCATGTCCCGGTTGCCGAGGCTGGTTTGTCCCTGACCGTGGGCGCAATCATTCGAAATGGCTCTGTGGTGTCGCCCGCCATTCGGCAGGTCATCGCCCACCTGCAACGCCTGGCGCATCACCTTGACCGTGGCTGAGCCATACCTCTGACAGCGGTGCCGGGCGTACGATTTGTTGCCCCTGCATCCTTTGATATACCCAGTGCATATCGCTTTTTCAAATGGGACTAATGGCCGCTTTAATTGGAAGCTGACGTTTGAACATGAAGAATGAACACCCGCTTTGGGCACTTTGGCGACCGCCAGAAATGTCGGCTGAGTTGTTTTCAAAATCATGAAACTGGCTTACCCGGAACCGGGCACTGGCGGCCGTCTG
>JFJP01038108.1_pt1 | contig 19634 bp, 11 predicted proteins | sample 431651 | NCBI WGS metagenome assembly JFJP01 (sample SAMN02602958, study PRJNA72255) | Microbial mat metagenome, whole genome shotgun sequencing project. | biome: fresh water; feature: sink hole; material: water; isolation source: purple microbial (photo- and chemosynthetic) mats found in...
AGCAGGAACTTGCACTTCCCGCTTCTATCAAGTAGTTGATAAATAATCACAGTTACTTATTCAAACCAGTTCAAAATTATGAAAAAAAAACGAAGTTTTCATAGACAAAGTCTGTGGGAATCAAAATTGCTTAAAGTTATGAAGTTAACGGTTTTATTGATGCTGATATCCCTCATGGGCGTTTTTGCATCCGAAACGTACTCACAAAACACCCGCCTATCAGTAAATGCAAATAAAATGAGTTTGGAGGATTTTCTGGTAAAAATTGAAAACCAAAGTGAATTCCGCTTTTTTTACACCGGCAAAATTGATGTGGAACAGGAGGTCTCCGGGGAATTCAAAAACAAAAAAATCTTCGAAATTCTTGACGAAATCAAGGGTGAAGCCGGTTTTCAATACGAAGTCTTAGGACGGCAAATAATCCTCTCGCCCAACGATGCTGAAGGCGCAATAAAAAGTATCCAGCAACAAAAAGCGGTTTCGGGTAAAGTAACGGATGAAACAGATCAGCCACTTCCCGGCGTTACAGTGCTGATTAAAGGGACTGCCACAGGAACAGTTACCGATAGCGATGGAAATTACACCATTGCAAATGTCCCTGATGGTTCAGTTTTGCAGTTTTCGTTCGTGGGAATGAGAATGCAGGAAATTGAAGTTGGAAGCCAACAAACAGTTGATGTAATTTTAGTTGAAGAGACTTTTGGAATTGACGAGGTCGTGGCGATTGGATATGGCACTACCTCCAAACGGGCAGTTACGGGTTCTGTGATGAAAATTAGCGGAGAACAGGTGGTGGCTTCAAGTTCAACCAATATCGCAGGCTCGTTACAGGGAAAAGCAGCCGGGGTGCAAATTACCAGAAATTCGGGCGATCCGAATGCCGGAATTAATATACGCATCCGCGGAACATCGTCGATTAACTCGGGTGGCGATCCGCTCATCGTTGTTGATGGAATCCCCGGAGCCATGAGTTTAAACGACATTAACCCTAACGACATTGAATCGGTTGAAATTCTGAAAGATGCATCGGCCGGCGCAATCTATGGTTCAAGAGCTGCCAACGGCGTTGTTATGGTAACCACCAAAAAAGGTTCGAAAGAAAAAAGTACACTCAACCTTGAATTTCAACATGGATTGAGCACTCCCATTGACGATTGGGAAATTGCTGACAATAGCCAACTGTTGCAGATTTACGACAGGGCATGGTCAAGTCGCCCTGAAAACATTGGAAAACCAGTAGTTTTCCCAGAATACGGCTGGGATGGTTTTGATCGCACAGTGGCCGAAGCAACAAATACCAACTGGCGTGAATATGTTCAAAACGACCAGGCCTTTTACAATCTTATTTCGTTGCAATCGGTGGGTGGTTCAGAAAAAACCAAAGTCTTTTTATCGGGGTATTACCGAAACTATAACAGCCTGAACGCAGGAAGCAAAAACGATAAAGCACAGGTTCGGATTGGAATCGACAACGAAATAAAACCGTGGTTAACAATTGGATTGAATGCTGTTGGAACATACTATTTTGGTAAAAATCCGTATGCAAATTACACCGACGCTTACACCAGGTTATTACCCATTTACCCTTTGAATTCGCCCATGCGCGAAGGAAAATATTTCTACGATCGCACAAAAACCGGCAACCAGGGAATCAACCCGTTGTACATACGCGATGAAACCTGGAGCGATAACCAATCAATGCGTGCATTAACTACCGGATATCTCGAGCTCAAGCCCGTTGAATGGCTGCAAATCAGAAGCGAATGGTCGCTGAACTTCAGTAACAGCCGGTCACGAAATTACCAGTCTAAGGATTTCAGACGCGAAACCGATTCGTATGCTTATGCCTATTCAACATCAACACCCAAAGTAGGTGTTTCCGGTGGTATCAATTATGGCAGGTACCAGATTTATAACTGGACAACCAACAATTATGCGACTTTCGACAAGACTTTCAACGATCACCGCATTAATCTGGTTGCCGGTCATTCAGCCGAGGCATACACGTACGATGGCAACTCAAATCAGTACGAAGGTTTCCCGTCGGCATATTTTACCCTTACCAACGCAAACACCGAGTTGGTGGCTACCCGCCAAAGCGCGTCTTATGACCAATACCGGTTCCTTTCGTATTTCGGAAGGGCAAAATACAGTTATAAAGACCGTTATCATGCCGAAGTTTCGTATCGTGCCGATGGTTCATCACGTTTTGGCGCAAAAGACAGATGGGGGTATTTCCCCGGGGCTTCGTTGGGTTGGGTAATCAGCGAAGAAGATTTTATGAACGACATTTCCCGCGTGAATTACCTGAAACTTCGGCTAAGCCGCGGTAACGTTGGTAATGCCGAAATGGGTAACAATTATCCGTATTTATCAACATTAGTGAACTGGGCGCCTTACGGAAGTACAGCAGGGTTTCTTTTCAACAACATCGGGAACGACCAGATTCGCTGGGAATCGCAGGTGCAGACAAATGCCGGCGTTGATTTTACCATTCTGAACGACCGTATCAGCGGCACATTCGACTATTTCGTGAAAGATGCCCGCGACCTGATTGTCTCCAACAGGATTGGTAATTTCCACGGCTATTTTGTGCAAAGCATCAACGTAAATCTTGGAACCTTACGCAACCAGGGTTTCGACTTTGGTATTACTACCCGCAATCTGGTTGGTGAGTTAAAGTGGGATACCGAATTTAATATTTCGAGGGCGAAGTCGGTGATTACAAAGCTTTCGCCCAATCAACGTTTCATTGATTCAGGTCGTAACCGTGTTGTCGAAGGTTATCCGCTTGGAGCCTACTTCCTGCCCATCTGGGCGGGTGTTGATCCTGTAACCGGGCATGAACTGGTATACGGTATTAATCAGGGTATTTCTTCTACCAATGTAGCTACAACCGACGATTTATCGGGTGAAGTGATCGATGCGGAGCGCCTGAATGCAACTCAGTACAACAACCAGAGGGTGCTTTTTAGTGATAAAACACCTTATCCTGATTTTTATGGTGGTATAACCAATACATTTAAATACAAGGGAGTTGAGCTTTCATTCCTGTTTGTTTACCAGTATGGAAACTGGATTTATGATGAAGGGATTCAGAAGATGAATTACGTTTCGACAGCTTACGATCGCAATGTTTCACCCGATTTGTTAAACGGTTGGACGGCAGAAAAGCCGACCAATGTTCCATTGCTCTGGAATACTCAAATGTCGGGACGCGCTTCCTCACGGTTTTTATATGATGGGAGTTATATTCGTATGAAAAACCTGACTTTGGGTTATACGCTACCGCAACCGATCCTTAAAAAAATACACCTTTCAAATTTAAGGGTTTATTTGATGGGTGAAAACCTGTTAACTTTCACCAAATACCCAGGAGGTGATCCTGAATTTTTCAGGGCAAGTGGCGCTGCGGCAAACATTGCCCCCGGTATTGCAGACATTACCATGCCACAAGTGCGCACTTTCTCGTTTGGAATAAATCTGGGGCTTTAATTCAATCATTATAATTCTAAAATTATGAAACAAATAAAATATTTCAGCAGAATATTGGTAGTAGTTGCAGCGATTACTTTCAGTGGTTGCACAAACGACTTCCTTGGAGAAATTAAACCTGAAACCAGTCAGGATGTCAATTCGCTCCGCTATTACATCGACGATTTGGATGTTTTGGTAAACGGAGCTTATGGCGGTCTTTTCAGTCCTGCCGGCATGGGCACGTTTCAGGGGGCAATGGAATATCAAAGTGATTTCTATTATGCCGAACCAAGTCTTCGCTCGGCCTGGATAACCGGTCGGGAAGGAAATGCTTATACCCACTCTTATTCAAACAAGGATTACGACCTTCAGGCACAGATAATGCAATGGAATAACCTTGCTATAAACATGGCCAATACAGCAATCGAATCGCTTGATTTGGGAATGGCCGACAACGATCCGAAAAAGAAAACCGATGGCGACCGCATTATGGGCGAAGCGAAATTCATCAGGGCTTATGCACACTGGCAAATGGCTGTAATGCTCGGTGCACAGTATCATTCAAGCACTCTTTCCACACCTTCCGGAATATTCAGGGATAAACCAATTCTGGGACTTTCTGATATTCCCAAAGGAATCAGCACAGTTGGAGAAATGTATGACCTGATTATTAGCGACCTGAAAGATGCACAGGCTAAACTTCCGGTTACTTACGATGCAACGAAACATCCAACCAGGTATGTGGTGGGGGTTCGTCAGGATGCTGCAACTGCTTTGTTGGCAAAAATCTATTTCCAGATGAACGATTTTGACAAAGCACTCGCCGAAGTCGACAAAATTTTAGGTCCGGTTTCAGCCACAGGTTCTGCCAAATACCCGTTGGCTACGAACTTTGATGCTTTGTATAAATTAATTGGTAATCAGAACTCAAGCCCAAATCTGGGTAAAGAAATGATTTATTCGGCAGAAGGTGCTTCCGCTCAGAAATGGACACAGGATAGCAAATGGGGCTACTACCGTTTTACCAGGCCTACAAAAAACGCTGCGGGGCAAACTGTTGCGCAGGCATATGGAAGGCTTCGGCTGGGGACTCCATACATAAATCTTTTTGATCAGGCAAAAGATCGCCGTTTTACTGAATTGGTGGAAAAGGTCGGTAGCAATTACTGGCAGAAAAAATTTGCTGTATCGGGAATCAATGTGCCCATTTTCCGTGCTGCTGAATTTCACCTGATGCGTGCCGAAATATTCGCCAGAAAAGATCAGTCGGCCAATGCAGTTATCGAATTAAATCAAACCCGCGTTAGAGCCGGACTTGATGCCTATGTGTACACAACTAAAACAGCTCTCCTGAAAGAGATTGTTGACGAGCGGGGACGTGAAATGTTGGGTGAGTCTGTTCGCCTGCTTGATAATTTACGTCTTGGTGCGATTGATGGAACCCCTGTTCCGCTGGGGCAAAGAGATGCTGCCGACAAGGTATTTGTTGGCGATTTAGATGCTTTACCCTGGAACAGTCCATTGTGGGTGTATCCAATACCACAAAACGAAAAGGATTACAACGACGCTTTGAAATAGGCTATTTGTATAAATTATTTAAAATACAGAATGAAATGAAAAAGTATAATATAATATATCAGTTACTGGTAGTTATGACCATTTTGTCAATTGGTCTTATTAGTTGCGATGAAACTGTATGGCCTGAAGTCAGCGGTGTCGGCAAGTCCGATTATCTTGGAATTTGGAAATCGCAGAATTACCGCGAGAAAACCACGTATATCCGTACTCAGGACCTGGTAACCAAGGATTTTACTGCCAGGGATACAACATTTACTGAAACAGTTGACATGCAGTTCGAGTTCGGAGTAACAAGAGCTTCAGGGAATATGATTGAAGATTCGGCAAAAATTACTTTAACCACCATCGTCGACGGAGTTTCACAGACACCTGTTGTAAAAACAGGGTATTATACCATAGGCGAAACTTCCGGAGGTGATTACGCTGAAAAGACAGTTTACATCAATATTTGGGAAAAAAAGACCACGATTCATACAGGATTTGCAAATCCTGTTGCTGAACCTTATACCACTTATACTGTAGTAAAAAAATCGACATCCGACATGGAGCTGAAATGGGTTTTGTACAATCAAACAGCACAAAACTCTGCAGCCTATAAAGTTGTGCTCAAAAAATAGAGCTTTTCACTTTATGTAACTCTGTGCTGACTCTGTGCTTACTTTGTGAAACTCTGTGATATAATTATTACACAGCGTGTCACGGAGAAAACACAGAGTGCCACGGAGTTTTTTTTTGACACCTTTCATTTTTTCTTAAAAAAACTTCATGAACCTAAACTTTAACCAATTCCTGCCCTTTCTTGTCTTCCTGTTTTCATTCCAGATCATTCAGGCACAACAAAAATTTATTCATCCACGGGGATTGCTAAAAGCTGAAGAATTAATCACGCTGCGCCAAAAAGTTGAACGCCAACCCTTCAAGGACCTGATGATTGCCATGCGGTCTGCTGCCCGGGTAAAGGAACTTTCAACCTCAAAAACCTATCAGGACAGCGCTGCCATTGCACGGATTTATGGCTATTTATACACGCTTTCAGGAGAAAATACTGATGCAGAAACAGCCTGGAAATACGCCGAAGGTGTGCTGAACGACCCCGACATTTTCAACAATCCGGTTTCGCGAGGTTTGACCCGGGCCCGACTTTTGCGTGACATGGCCGAAACATACGACCTCTGCTTCAACGCGTGGAGCGAAGAGCAATGTCGCAAAGCGAGCGAGAAGTTGATTTTTGTGACCATGACCACCGCTTCGAATATGGGCTACGACGCCAATTACGCCATAGAAAGCAACTGGATGGGCGTTCGCTATGGGGCGGTTTTATTGGCAACTCTGGTTAATGACGACTGGAATGCGAATGACAAATTGAAATCCCGACTGCTGCCATTTGAATGGGATGCAAACAAACGACTGGGAGAACACATCGCTGTAAATATCAACCCCAATGGCTGGAACACCGAAAGTTTATCCTACTTCTCCTACAACTGGACTTTTGTGGCTCCGGCATTGATTGCATGGCAAAACCGGATTGGAGCAGCGCGTTACAGCATCAATCAAAATGTGCCGAATGCGTTGAATTCTTTGTGGGCATATTCTACCGCCACAGTTGCTATTCCGGGAATCAACGGCAAAGTGATGCAGCCCGATTTTTCCGATGATGACCCGATGAGCAGCTACTTTCTTTACCCCGTCGGACTGCGGCTTTTACCTGAAACACAAAAGCCGGCGCTTCTTTGGATGCTCAATTACCTAAGCGGTTCCGATACCTGGGCAAATGATGGCGAACAGCTTTTTTACAACATTTTGTGGACTCCTGAAAATATTCAACCTGAAAATCCGGCGAAATCGGGATGGCTCACTTATTTCGATGCCGATCAGGGTATGGCGCTGTTTCGGAACCGCTTTCAGGATGGAAACGACATTGTTGCCGGATTCACTGCCACTGCCAAACGGGTGCGTGGACACCAGGGATATGATAATCTGGGCTTCCGCATTCTGGGGCTCGGCAGTATATGGGCAGTTGGCGCTGGCCGTACCGGACAGGTGGCCGGTCACACCTGCTTGTTTCCGGTATCCGACATTGCCAATCATTCCGGCGAAAAAGTAGCGTTGGGGAAAGTTCTGCAAACTCATTTCGACCACGATGGTTCTGGTAAGATGACAGCCACCGGAAGTTGCATGGGAGTGGCCAGCCATGTGCGTACATTTCAGGCCGATTACAGCAAAAAATCTGGAGCCGAAGCTGTCTTTATCATTACCGATCGCTCCGAAAACGGAAGAATCTGGAGAATGAACTCACCTGAATTCAACGAGCTAAAAATCAATTCCGACGGTTTTACGCTTATTTCTCCGGATGGTGCTGAATTAAAAGCCGTTGTTTTTACCGATGCCGCTAATCTGGATGTAACTTCTTCAAAAGTTCATTACGGGGGCAATACCAAAGTTCATAACAAGGGTATTGAATATCATGGAAAATCGTATGCCTGGACAAATGCCATCGACTGTAATACAAATGGCAATATAACTGTTGTGCTAACCCTCCAACCTAAAGGGAAAGCGCATCCGAAAGTAACCATGAAAGACAATAAGATATTAATGAAGAAAGAACCAAACGATTAAAAATGGAGAACTTAAATAGATCATTCTGGATTATCTTTAAAATCCTGAAACTATTAAATATGAATAACTGCGGGTTTAATATTGGAATTTTATTTGGACAAAAATGACAAAATCAATTTTTATACTTCTTATTCTGATCCTGCTTTTTGGCTGTTCGAAGCAGAATACCATCGTGGCTGATCTTAGAGCACTTCAGGATAATACAGAAACTTCATCGGTTGAAACAGGCAACTTTGGAGGCGGAACTTTGGCAAAAACCAATCAGGTTGTGCTTACGAATGCTGAAATGAGTTTGGCGAAAAATGGCTCGGTGTTGCTGAATTTTACAGATACAGCCGGAGGGATCAATTTTTCGCCTGATCGGGTAAAGCTGCCTTCCTCGTGGGAAAACTGCACCAGCCTGGTGATTGACATGAAAAACGAAAATCCTTTCCCTGCAACGATTTCATTTGGCATTCGCGGGCGCTGGCTTCGGGCAATGAATGAGGTTATCCTCCAATCGGGCGAAAACAAAACAATTGATTATTCTCTGGACGAGCTATCGCTGATTGGTGCAAAGGAGTCTCCTTTTACGCCTTCATTCATTGCTATTGAAGCTTCAGGAAAAGCAACAAACTGGAGCTTGAAGATTAACTCGCTGGCCCTTGAAACGGAAGAAAATTGGAAGCCGCAGCCCGTTGCAGATCGCTACGGACAGCGAAAAAAAACAAGCTGGAAAGGAAAAATTACGAGTGATGAAATGCTGAAAGAATCGCTTTTAAACGATAAGAACATCAATTTGCAGCATATTTCGGGACGTGATGAATATGGAGGAATTGAAGGCAAAAAACTGAAAGCCTCGGGGTTCTTCCGTTACGAAAAGGTGAGCGATAAATGGTGGTTGGTCACTCCTGATGGAAACTTATTCTGGTCGCTCGGTGTGACCGGTATTCGCCCGAAGAACGACAAAACCGACGTTACCCGGGTTTGGGGGCGCGAGTTCATGTTTGATTATCTTCCCGAAAAAGATGGAGCGTATGCTTCGGCATGGGTTGGCAACGACAAATTCAGTTTCTATTACCTTAATCTTTTGCGGAAATACGGGAAAATTGATGACTGGCGTAGTACGGTTTTTGAACGGCTGAACCGTTGGGGAATCAACACCATTGGAAACTGGAGTGAAGATTCGTTGCTGTACCAATCGAAAACCCCATTCACTAAAAGTTTCGACACTAAAATTCCCGGTTATGAAGCCGGACATGGTGTTTCCGATTTTTTCCATCCGGGTTGGGTCGCCGCAGTTGATTCGGTTTGTCGCGAAGCTCTTCGTTTCAAGAACAACAAATATCTGTTGGGCTATTTTGTCGATAACGAACAAGGCTGGGGCAAAGGCGATTTTTCGGGATTCCTGGAAACATTGTCCGATTCATCCCGATCGAGAGAAGTCTGGGTGGAAATGCTTCGCCAGAAGTATCAAACGGTTAAAAAGCTTAATCAACAAATGAATACCGAATTTTCATCATGGGATGAAGTACGTTTGCTGAAGGACAAGTCGTTATTTCCAAAACTTAAGGAAGACATTATTGCTTTTGAAACCGCGTTTGCGGCTCAATATTTCAGAGTGGTATCTTCAAACCTGAAAAAATACGATCCGAACCACCTTTATCTTGGTTGCCGGTTTACCCGCCAGCCAAAACCATTGCACATCATGCAAACCGCTGGCAAGTACTGCGATGTAATTACTGTGAATGTGTATACATTTATTACGAAAGAAATGGAAATATGGCACAATGCCACGCAAAAACCGATTTTGATTGGCGAACATCATGTTCCGCTTGCAAGCGAGCGGCAGTTTTCGCCGAATTACAAATGTTTTCCGGAAGAAGAAAGGAAAGCGTATTATCTGAATTATGCGGAGCGCTGGGCCAAAATGCCTTTTTCACTCGGTTGCCACTGGTATCAGTTTGCCGATCAGCACCTGACAGGCCGCTCCACCGATGGCGAATGTCAAACGGTTGGGCTGGTTGACATTACCGATCAGCCACATAGCCACATGATTGAATCAGTCAATGCGGCTTCTTCAAAAATATACGAATGGCATTCAGCCACAAAATAATAGCTCATGGATATCAAAAGACGAAAATTTCTTTATCAGGCCGGATTGGTCGGACTGGCCTCTGCCACTTCATGGCCTCTTTCAGCTTCCGAACGTCAACCCATTTTGCCTGTTAATACAAACGACCTGCAAATAATACCAACTCCACAGCAAAAGGCATGGATGGATTTGCGCTTTGGAATGTTTATTCATTTCGGGATAAACACGTATTACGACAAGGAGTGGAGCGATGGAACACTGAATCCAGTAGCTTTCAATCCCGAAAAACTGGATACTGACCAATGGTGCCGAACTGCTATTGAGGCAGGAATGAAATACATTGTGCTCATCACCAAACACCACGATGGATTTTGCCTTTGGCCGAGCAAACACACTGCATATACGGTGGCATCATCGTCCTGGAAAGGTGATCTGGTGGCCAAAGTGGCCAATTCGGCGGCAAAATATGGCCTGAAACTGGGGCTCTATTATTCGCTTTGGGACCGCAACCAAAAATTGCACGACACCAATGAATTGGCTTATGTGGACTGGATGAAATTGCAATTGGAAGAACTGCTTACCAATTATGGCGATGTAGTTGAAATGTGGTTCGATGGATTCTGGAAAAAGCAAAATCATGGCTGGGAAAAAAAGCTTGAAATAGACGGCGAGGCTGGTTTTCAGGAGAAGAACCACGAACGTGATTTGGCCTTCATCAACGCCTGGCGGATGGAAGGCGCTTTTCGCTGGCAGATGGACCATTTGTACCAGTTCATTAAAAGCATTCAGCCCAATTGTTTGGTAATGAACAATGCTACCACTTCCTATCCGGGTGTTCCCCTACATCCTGTGGATATTCGCAGTGGCGAAAAATACACCAGCCCGAACAAAAACGACATAAAAGTGTGGGACTGGCTCAATGGCAAGGTTTATCTGCCTTTGCAGATTGAGACTACCATGTCGGTCAAAGGAAACGAACAGTTTAAATCGGGTAACTGGTTCTGGCACGAGTGGGATCATTCTGTTGCACCAAAAGAAACCATTTTGAATTACCTGAACGTTTCGAGGCAAATGGAAGCCAATCTGCTGCTGAACTGTGGCCCGATGGCGAGCGGAAAACTGCGGCCAGAGGATGTGGATATTTTGAAATCGTTGTTACAATAAAATTTCAACTTATGACTAAACTATTTTTCTACATTGCTTTTTTGCTGGCCTTTATACAAGCAAGCGCCCAACCCCACGATGAATTCCTTACATCACTTTACGACAAACTGCACGATTCGCCCATGCAGCAAAAATTCAAACAGATTGCCCCGATGCCTTTTGGTGTGGTGTTTCTTCCCTGGGCTGGTTGCACTGAGCAAGATATGCGTAACCACTTCCGGATGATGAAGGAACTCGGTTTTACCAACCTGAAGCAAACCATGGCAACGCCCGAATGGCCTGAAAAAGAAATACTTCGAATCGCATTGGAAGAGGGCATCATACCCTTTTGGTATGGCGAAGGCGGCTGGGAGCCCATTACTCCTGAATTGCTGAAAAAGCTGGGCATTCCTGAAAAAACGTCCATTGCCGATATCCGCAAAGACCCACGGATGCTCGATTATCAGAAAAAGGTATTCTACAAGCACCTCGAAGTTTGGAAAAAAAATAAGCCATCGTATAACGGGAAAATTTACTTTCATGAAGCTGATGCTTTTTTGCGTTCTGCCGATGTGAAACCATTTAAAGAATGGGTAAAAAAACAATACAAAACCATTGGAGAACTGTCGAAAGCATGGAATCAGTACGAAGTGGGTATTTGCGACAAACCTTATCAATCGTGGGACGATTTTGACAACGATCCACTGGTAAAATCCATCCCGGGAAGTGATGAGATCATCCCATCGGCAGGTCGAGAATACGGACAGGTGCGCGACATTCTCCGGTATAAAGCCGACATGAACATCGAATATATCCGACAGACGGTGGTTCCCGATTTTCCCGAACAACCGGTAAGGGCCGGTGGCGAAATGGGATTGTTCCTGCCTTTCGCCTCACGCGGAACCGATATGGAAGGCATTGCCGAAGTAATGAAAGACCGTGGCTCGTTCTATCCGTCGATTCATTTGGCCTGGCATTTCGAGGAAACCGAATACGAAGTGGCCCGGTGCATCTACATGCAATCTTCCATCAGCACCGACTGGTTTAAAGGCGGCTGGGCTGCCACCTGGGAAAGCACCGGAGGTCCGCAACAATTCAGTGGTGGTAAAGGATGGGACCGCAAAGGGCAGGAAGGAACAGCCGGTTACACAGTGAATGCCGGAACAATGACCCAGTTGCTGCTTTCGTATCTGGCCGGTGGATTTAAAGGAGTTGGCCTTTGGTCTTGGAACTACCGGGGAGCTGGTTGGGAATCGGGCGAATATGCACTGCTGAACCGCCAAAACGAACCTGGAGAGCGGGTTATCCGGGCAGGGCAAATTGCTAAAGCCGCTGACAAATACCGCGATGAACTGTGGAAAGCTCACAAAGAACCAGTTGTTGGAGTGTTTGTCAACTGGGACAACGAAGCGATCTGGGCAGCTTGTTCAGGTCCAAACCGAACGCATTTCAAAAATTATCCGGTTCAGGCAAGAATTGGTATCAGCCGTGCGCTTATCAATGCCAATATTCCATGGGAACATGTTACACCATCCGATTTGAAAGCCGGTTTGGGTGCCCGTTACAAAGTCATTTACCTTCCGGCGCAGGCAGCCATCAATCAGGACTTATTTACTATTTTTGAGGAATACGTCAAACAAGGAGGCCGGTTGGTATTGGATGCTCCCGGTGGTTGGTGGGACGAACACGGAAAAGTGCTGAATACCGGGAAAGGCTCTCCATTTGAACGAATTTTCGGGGCTTCAATCTCAGATTTCCAGTATTCGAACAATGTGCCCCGGAAAATTGGCGACCACACCCTTGCAGGTTTTGTGTTCGAACTAAAACCAACTACAGCGCAGGTTGTTGAAAGATTTCAGACCAGTGAACCAGCAGTTACCGAAAACAAACTGGGAAAAGGAACAGCCGTTATTCTGGCTTCTGACGCATCTTTCAGCATGAAAAACCGGGGTAATACATTCGTGGAAAACTGGACCATCCGACATTCGCTGAAAAACATGACACTACCTTATTCTTGCCCAAATTCCATCGTTTACCGGATAGCAGCGCCAACCGCCGACCATTATTTCTTTATTAACGACGACGATGCAAAAAACACGTCGTTAAAGTTTACACAGTACAAGTATAAATCGATTACCGATGTACTGAACGGAGAAAAGATTAACGCAGAATCAATTGCGCTCGAAAGCCACAGTGGAAAATGGATCAGATGTGAAAAATAAACAGACTATGCGAATGCGAATAAAATTAAAAACCTGGCTGCTCGTTTTTTTGATTGGTGGATTTTTGTCTTCCTATTCTCAAAAACAATCGTTTTTTTCTCCGGAAAAGGCACTTATGCCTGTAGGAGCATACTATTATCCCGAACATTGGGATCGAAGTCAATGGGGACGCGACCTGAAACGGATGAGCGAATTAGGTTTTTCGTTCACCCACATGGCCGAATTTGCCTGGGCCAACCTGGAACCTGAAGAAGGACGTTTTGATTTCGAATGGCTCGACTGGTGTGTAGCCGAAGCTGCTAAAAATGGATTGAAAGTGATTATGTGCACACCTTCGCCTTGTCCTCCGGCGTGGTTAACATCGAAACATCCTGAAATCCTAAATGTAAACGATGCTGGTATTCGTTCGGCACATGGTGGCAACCGGCTTCATGCCAATCAAAGTAACCCCATTTACCGGAAGTATATTGAGCGAATCGTAACCGAAATGGGGAAACGCTACGGAAACGATCCGCGAATTTGGGGATGGCAAATTGATAACGAACCGCACATTGGAACCATTTACGATTATTCCGACTTTACTCAAACCGATTTCAGGAACTGGTTACAAAAGAAATATGCCAAAATTGATCAGCTCAATTCAGTCTGGGGAAATGCGTTTTGGAGCAGTTCGTATAACAGATTCGACCAAATACGCATTCCCAATGCCAAAGAGTCGGCAACCAATCCACACGCACTGCTCGATTTTGATCGCTACACGGCTGATGCTCTGGCCGAATCGATTCGTTTTCAGGCAAAATTGCTCCGGAAATTAGTTACACCTCAACAGTGGATTACGACCAATTTCGCTTATTACAAATTTCTGCCACCGGTTGACCTGTTCCGGAACAAAGGCGATCTGGACTTTGCATCGCACACCATGTACCTGTTAAGTACCTTCCTCAATTATCCGGAAGGGGCATTGAACTTCCGTCTTGGCAGTGGAATGGAACTTTCATTCTCGAATGAGATGGCCAAATCGGTAGAAGGGTACACCGGCATCATGGAACTTCAGCCTGGTCAGATCAACTGGGGCGCCTGGAATGCCCAGCCATTGCCGGGAGCAGTGCGCATGTGGATATGGCACAGTTTCGGTTTGGGCGATCAGTTTACCTGCACGTACCGTTTCAGGCAACCGCTTTTTGGCGGCGAGCAAACGCACAAAGGCATCATGGAAACTGATGGCGTTACTGTTGCCCGTGGGGGACAAGAATATGTACAGGCAATTGCTGAAATTAAAAGTCTTCAGCAACATTACAAAACCAACGTTCAAATTCCCGTATCAGTAGCGTCACGGAAAACGGCGTTTCTCTGGAAACAGGACAATCTTTGGGAGATGCAGGCAAGCCCTCATACCAAATCATGGGATAGCTGGCAACATTATTACACGTATTACGGGAACTTAAAAACGATGGGCGCTCCGGTAACGTTTATTAAGGAGACCGATGAGTTTGATCCGAAAGAATTTCCGTTTATGGTGGCTCCTGCGTATTCTATGGTTGACGAAAAAATTATCGAGAAATGGACCAAATATGTTGAGGATGGAGGCCATTTGATTTTAAGCTGTCGTACCGGACAAAAAGACAACAACGGCCATTTCCACGAAACCTTATTGCAGCAACCCATCTGGAAATTAATTGGTGCATCGGTTGAAGATAACGATCAATTGCCTCCTGATCGCAAAGCCAACGTTTTGTTCGATGGTAAAAATTATTCATGGAATGTTTGGGGTGAACTGCTTACTCCGCAAAAAGAAACAGAAACGCTGGCAACCTATTCTGATCAGTATTATGCCGGAACTTCCGCTGTTTTGACACGAAAACTCGGCAAAGGTTCGGTTACATATCTTGGGGTTTGGACATCCAATGGCGAACTTGAAAAACAGGTGTTAAAAACCATTTATCAACGTGCCGGTGCCGAAATTCTCGATCTTCCAAACTATGCTTTTGTTGAATGGCGCGATGGATTCTGGGTTGGAGTAAATTATACCTCCGAAACGGTGAAACTTCCCATTCCTGAGAAAGCCAATGTATTGATTGGAACCAGAGAAATAAAGCCGGGTGAAGTTGCGGTGTGGATGGAATAAAGCCTAATTCAGAGGTCTTAAAACCTTATTTTAAAGAAAAAATAACTTAGTAGAAAGGGAATAACTAATATAACCAAACCTTATTACCATATTTATGAAAGTTGAATACAACAACCGATTCACAAACATTTTTTTTTACCACCTTACACCGATTGTTTTTGATCAACCCCAAATAAGGTAATAAGGTTTATGGCTGGTATCGAGATTTTTCTACTAAAATGGACATATAGAATAAGGTTAAAAGAAATGGTATTAAATGTTTAGTTAAATCATAGAAAATAATAGGCTATGAAATATTTGAAACTGGGTTTTATAGTACTGATTGCCTGGTCGTGCAGTACACCGGTAAAAAAAACGGCCCCGGAAACGCAGTCAATTCAAGACACCTTGATTGTTCTTCGCAACGACTCGGTGACTCTTTCGATCAGTCGTTTTGGAGGGGCAATTGTCGATTTTCATTTCACCAACCAGAAATTGAATCCGCTTGATTGGAAAGTTTTACCCAACGACATGCCCGAAAACAATAAAAAAGGAGCGCCGTTTCAGGGACATTTCCTGTGCGTTGGGCGTTGGGGATCGCCCACAGAAGGCGAAAAACAGGCGGGAATTCCACACAACGGCGAACCCGCAAATCAATGGTGGGTATCGCATCAGGATACTATTTTCGGCCAACTAACCATGCAAACCGAAGCTCATCTGGAACAATGGAAAGTGGAAAGGAGCATTCAACTTTCAGCCAACGAAGCCTGTTTCGAGGTTCAGGAAACGCTGATGAACCATTTAAGTACAGGACGTTTTACGGCTATTGTTCAACATGCCACCCTTGGTGGAGTTTTTCTGGATGAAAGTGTGGTAGTGAATAGCAATGCCGGAGCAGGTTTTAATCAGTCCCTGATATCCGGATCGCTATCGGAATTCGAATATCGGTGGCCGCAAGCCTTTTCCGATTCGCTAAAAAATACGATCGAACTGACCAAATCAAACTATTCCAACGGATTTGTTTCTACGCACGTGATCGATGGCGAAACTGGTTGGGCGACTGCTGCCAATCCGGAAAAGAGATTGCTGATTGGGTATGTCTGGAAAACGGATGATTACCAATGGCTGCATATCTGGCATGGCATCAAAGATGGAAAATTGTGGGCCAAAGGGCTTGAATTTGGAACAACCGGTCTGGGCGATACTTTTTCATCTGAAAATCGGGCTTCAATTACTTTCCACGGTCGCAAAAACAACCTGTTTGTTGATGCAAAATCTACTGTAACCAAAAAATATGTTTGCTTCCTAATGCGAATTCCAAAAGGGTTTTCAGGAGTGAATTCTATCAGTTTCGATAAGAATCAAATAACCGTCAATTATCTATCTGGAGAAAAGTTATTTCCGGAAACAAAAGTGATTAAATTGTGACACAAATTTTCTAAGTAAACTACCTATGAAACGAAGTGAAATTAACCAACTGATCCTGTCATCGATCGATTTTTTTAACCGAATGAACTTTAAACTTCCGCCTTGGGCATACTGGACACCTGAAGACTGGAAGGGGAAGTACGACAGTTGCAGCGAAATTGTGGACAACATGCTGGGCTGGGACCTCACTGATTTTGGCAGCGGCGATTTTTACCGTCGGGGGCTTATTCTGTTTAGCATCCGCAACGGCAACATAAAAACAGACAATAAACCGTATGCCGAAAAAGCCATGATTGTGGAAGAACTACAGGAAACACCAATGCACTTTCACTGGAGCAAAATGGAGGACATTATCAATCGTGGCGGCGGAAATCTGGTGATTGAGCTATACAAATCATCGTCGGTTGAAAAGCTCTCTGATGAGGAGTTTTCAGTAAAAACTGATGGCGTTTTGCGGCACTTGCAGCCGGGTGACCAAATTGTTCTTACTCCGGGAGAAAGTATTTGCCTCGAGCAGGGTATCTACCATCGCTTTTATGGCGAGCAGGGCAAAGGAAAAGTGTTTGTGGGCGAAGTGAGTGCAGTGAACGACGATACTTCCGACAACTGTTTTCTTGAACCTGTTGGGCGCTTCCCCGAAATTATGGAAGACGAAAAACCGGTGCATTTGCTGGCGTCGGATTATTCAAAATACCTGTAATCATGCCCGATAAAAGAATCATTATTTCAGGAACCGGCTGTGCCCTGGCCGATTACCTTTACCTTAATATTTCTTTCCATGCTCCTGAATTCCAGAAATACTTGTCGAAAGCAGTGGGCGATGGCGGATTAAGTCCCGGAAGGCTTGTTTTTACCGGAGAGCTGGAACGATTTTCGGGAGAGGCTTATCCTGAAATACTGAAACATATCACTGGTGGCTGTTTGCCCGATTCATTTAATGTTGGTGGTCCCGGATTGGTGTCCATGATTCATGCAGCACAAATGCTGAATAAGAATGAATTTGAAGTCAGGTTTTTCGGTCAAACCGGGAAGGACGAAACGGCCATCAGGATATTTGAATTACTTCAGAAAACTCCGCTTGAAATATCGGGTTACCAGGCCAAAAGCAATCAGCCAACTCCATTTACTGATGTGTTTTCCGATCCCAATTTCGACAACGGGCATGGCGAACGCACCTTTGTGAACAACATTGGAGCTGCGTGGGACTATTCGCACGAATACCTTCCGGAAGAATTTTTCAATTCCAACATTGTTTGTTTTGGCGGTACTGCGCTGGTTCCGCAAATTCACGATGGGTTGACCGGTTTACTAAAAAAGGCAAAAAATAGCGGCTGTATTACCGTTGTAAACACCGTGTACGATTTCAGGAACGAAAAAGCCAATCCCGGGAAACAATGGCCGCTGGGCAAAACCACCGAAAGTTTCGGGCTGATTGATTTGTTGATCATGGACAAGGAAGAAGCGCTGAAAATCAGCGGACAATCGTTGCTTGGCACTGCTGCCAGCTATTTCTGTTCGCAAAATTTATCGGCATTTGTAATTACGAATGGCGCTGAAAACATTACCACATTTTCGAACGGGAACCTTTTCGTGCCATTGCCTTTGTCAACGTTTCCGGTGTTACGCAAGGTTGCTGAAAGTAGGGATAGGAAAGGCGATACCACTGGCTGCGGAGACAATTTTGCAGGTGGGCTGATTGCATCGCTGGCAGAACAATTGAAGGATCGGCTGCCCGGTCAGCTCGATTTTGGGAAAGCATTGTCGTGGGCTGTTGCTTCTGGAGGATTTGCCTGTTTTTACGTGGGCGGCACCTGGCTGGAGGGTAATCCGGGAGAAAAAAGAGAGAAAGTCGAAGCTTTTCAGAAGGATTATCTCACGCAAATAGAGAAAGCGGAAATCAAATGAGCCATAAAAAATTGGTGCTTTTTGGCGCCGGAAAAATAGGACGGTCGTTTATTGGCCAGCTTTTCAGCAAAGGCGAATACGAAGTCGTGTTTGTCGATGTTTATAAGCCGGTAATTGAGGCGCTAAATCAAAAAAGAGAATACAAAGTCATCATCAAAGAGCACGAGGAGTCGGTGATTTGGGTCGAAAATGTTCGCGGAGTTTGGGCCAACGATCAGGAAAGTGTGATTCGCGAAATTCAAAATGCAGATTTGGTAGCCGTGTCGGTGGGGCAAAATGGTTTGCCCGGTATCATGCCCTTGATTGCCGGAGCCCTGATCCAACGATTTGAATCTGATCCCGAAGCTCCCATCGATATCATCATTGCCGAAAACCTCCGGAATGCCGCAGAGTATTTTGATTATGAACTAATCAGGCTACTTCCAGAAAATTATCCTTTCAAAAATTTAGTGGGACTGGTCGAAACCAGCATTGGTAAAATGGTGCCGATTATGCAGAAGATTGACCTTGAAGAAGACTTGCTTCAGGTATTTGCAGAGGCTTACAATACCCTCATTCTGGATAAAAATGGTTTTAAAAATGCAATTCCGGAAGTTGAAGGTCTGGCTCCGAAAGAAAACATGAAAGCCTGGGTTGACCGAAAGTTGTTTATTCACAACCTGGGACATGCGGCTGCTGCCTATCTGGGCTATAGTTACAATCCCGGCTTTAGGTTTATTTATGAAGCGCTTGATGTACCCGAGATTTATGAGCAGGTGCGCGAAGCAATGAAACAATCGGCGGCAGCGATGTTTGCCAATTATCCGGCTGATTTTACTGAAACCGCGTTGACCGCGCACATCGATGACTTACTGAAACGTTTTTGCAACCGCGCTCTGGGTGATACCATCTTCAGGGTGGGATGCGATTTGCCGCGAAAACTTGGCCCTGATGATCGTTTGGTTGGCGCTATAAAACTGGCGATGGAAATGAATTTGCCCTGCGATAAAATCTTGTATGCACTGATTTGCGGTTGTCATTTCAGGGCAACCGATCACGATGGAAAAATGCACCCAGCAGATATTGAATTTTCCCAAATCTATGAACA
>JFJP01005472.1_pt1 | contig 19633 bp, 18 predicted proteins | sample 431651 | NCBI WGS metagenome assembly JFJP01 (sample SAMN02602958, study PRJNA72255) | Microbial mat metagenome, whole genome shotgun sequencing project. | biome: fresh water; feature: sink hole; material: water; isolation source: purple microbial (photo- and chemosynthetic) mats found in...
AACTCGCGATTGAGCATATTCGCGAAGCCATCGACGGCGCTCACATGCTGTTTATCACCGCCGGCATGGGCGGTGGTACCGGCACCGGTGCCGCACCGGTGATCGCCCGGGTGGCGCGTGAAATGGGTATTTTGACCGTGGGTGTGGTCACCAAGCCGTTTGAGTTTGAAGGCAAGCGTCGTATGGACAATGCCGATGGTGGCCTGGCCGAGCTGGAGGCCAATGTTGATTCATTGATCGTGGTGCTCAATGAAAAGTTGCTGGAAGTACTGGGTGATGAGGCCACGCAAGATGAAGCCTTTGCCCATGCCAACGACGTGCTGAAGAATGCAGTGGGGGGCATTGCCGAAATCATCAATGTGCCCGGCCATGTGAACGTTGACTTTGAAGACGTGCGCACGGTCATGGGCGAGCCTGGCAAAGCGATGATGGGTACCGCTGTGGCCGCTGGCCCGGATCGCGCCCGCATTGCTGCAGAGCACGCCGTGGCTTGCCCGCTGCTCGAGGGCATCGACTTGTCAGGCGCCAAAGGCGTGCTGGTGTTGATTACCGCAGCTAAGGGCTCCTTGAAGCTGAGCGAATCCAAGCTGGCCATGAACACCATTCGCAACTACGCGTCGCCCGATGCACATGTGATTTACGGCACGGCTTACGATGACCATTTGGGTGACCAGATCCGTGTCACTGTGGTGGCCACCGGCCTGAGCCGTCAGGGTGTGCGTCCCAAGCTGGTGGTGGCCCCACCGCAAGTGCAGCTGCGCACCGGCACCGACAACGTGCCTTTCAATGTGCCGACGCTGGATACACCTGTGACGGGCATGCAAGCCACCGGCATGATGGCCGGCAACGGTATGGGGCGCAGCAGTCAACCTGATTACGGATCCATGAGCACGCCCAGTGTCTGGCGCAATCGGACCTCGGCCGCGGCCAAGGTCGACGCGTTGTCCAGTGGCGGCATGGATGACTTTGAAATCCCGGCGTTCTTGCGTAAACAGGCTGATTGAAGCTGATCAACCCAATGGCACAACCCGCGCTCAACCCGCGCTTGCTTCATGTATCCATTTGATGCAAACTCGTTCGAGCTAACAACTTCATCAAGGAGCACAGCATGCAAATTTTGATCAAATTACTCGTCGCCGGCGCAGGCATAACGATGGCGCACGGTGGCTTTGCAAATCCGGACGAGCTCCATTGCGCGCGGGGTACGGGCGACTGCAATGTCAATGTCCATGTGACGAAAGCGAAGGAGGGTGTGGCTTGCCAGGCCAATGTTGGGAATGGACGCATCAGGGTTAAGCGTGACGCTGGCCCCGTGCGGCATGTCTGGAAAATTGTCGCAGCACCCAAAGACAAGGCGCAATATGAGTGGGATATTCCCAATGGCATTGAAATCATCAAGGATACTGACCACCAGGTGCTGAACTTTGGCATCAATAAAAACGGTCATTTCTGGATACTGAACGCGAACACAGTTGCAGGCAGCGAAATTGAATACATTGCCCGCGTTCACCAAGTTGTGAAAAACTCAAAGAGCGAGAAGTGCGAGTCTGTTGATCCCAGGATCGTCAACGATCTTTGACCATCCTGGACTTCTGAAATAAATCTGGCCAGCATCAGCTGACTGGCGCTTAGGTCAACAGGGCTTGCAAACGTGCCAACGCTCTTCCCAGTTCCGAGTTGACTTCAACGGGCGATTGCAGGGCTAGTTTGCGCACGCGAAACCAAGCACTCATTGCTGCCTTAGATTCACCCGCAAGGTGCTCAGCCTCTGCCTGCGCGCACAGCAGCAACGCCAAGCTGATGTTGTCCTGTGCTTTGAGCAACATGGCCTCACCGACTGCAAGGCAGGTACGCGCTTCCGAAAAATGATGCATGCGGGCATGCAAAAGTCCCATGTAGCCCCGAAACTGCCCTTCAAGGCGACAGTCCCCAAGGTCTTGCGCCACGACGACTGCACGACTGTAGTGCAGTAGCGCCTCACTGACAGCTTGGTTTGCCTCTAGAACAATACCAAGGTTACATAGCGCAATGCCCTGCAATCGCACATGACCCACTTCGAGGGCGATGGTTAGCGCCTTTTGAAATTCAAGTTGCGCTTGGAGGCTTTCACCTTGCTCGTGGTGAACCAAACCCAGATTGCAGCGCGCATTGCCCTCCCAACGGCGGTCACCCACTTGGTGCGCCAGTGCCAATGCCTGTTCATAGTGCTGGCGTGCGGCGTCCAGTCGACCCTGATCGTGGTGCAATCCACCCAAATTGCCGAGCAGCCCCCCTTCCATACGCTTGTCCCCAATTTCACGTGCCATAGCCAGTGCGCTGACATAGTGATGTTGCGCTTGCTCGTGCTTGGTCTGAGCATCCGCCAACCGGCCAAGTGCAAACAAGACCTTGCATTGCAGCGATAGTTCACTGGAGGACTGTGCTATGGCCAAAGCACGATCAAGGTTGGGTAAGGCCTCGTTGAACTGGTTTTGAGCAACCTGCTGCGACGCTGCAGCCAACAACAAACGTGCTTCACCTTGTTGGTGACCGACAGCCTGTGCCAGTGCCAGGCCCGATTCCAAATGGGCTCGCGCCTCGGAAACTTGACCAAGTCGGTCCAGGGCACTCGCAGCGACCCAGTCTATGTCTGCACACTGGCGCTCATTCAGACCAGCCATAGCAGCCACGCTTGCAGCAAGCTCAACACCTGCACGAAATGGTCCTGTCAAGCTCAGAACATACCACGCACACACCAATGTACCGATGGCAGCCTCGGTATCACCCGCAGCTGCAGCGCGCTGACACGCCACAACCAGGTTACTCACTTCTACCCCGCGCTGCGCTGTAGCAGCCCGTTCATCCAGACCGGCAAAATAGTGCCAATGACGCATGCGGGCTGCCAAAGCAGCGCCCTCACCACTGCCACTGAACCGTCCAGTGGTTCGCAGATGTTCCGCCGCGTACTCGCGCACGCTCTCCAATAAGTCGAACCGCCCATCGTCCAGCGAGCGCACAAAACTCTTGTCAACGAGCAGACCAACAACATCCACAACATTCGATACCTCGGCATGTGACTCCAACATCACTACAGCTTGCGCCGACGGCAGTGTGAACCCTCCTTCAAACACCGAGAGTTGTGCCAAGGCCGCCATCTCTGACGCATTCAACAAATCCCATGACCAGTCAAATGCAGCGCGCAATGTAGCCTGGCGATCCTGTCGACCTGTTCGAGACCACAACAAGCTAAAACGCTCATTCATGCGCATGAGCAAGTCGCTCGTTGTCATGACACGCATCCGTGCAGCTGCAAGCTCGATGGCCAGTGGAAGCCCATCCAACATCGTGGCCAGCTTGTGGATCGCCAGGTGATCAAGCTCGCTGATCGCAAGGCCCTGTTTGGCAGACTCCGCCCGGCGTAAAAACAGGTCGACTGCATCCCTGGCTTGCAAGGGTGCAAGTGCTAAAACTTCCTCCCCTACGACACCGAGAACCTCTCGCGTGGTGACCAGAAATTTTGCCAAAGGTGCCCGATTCAACATGGTGCCCAGTGTTGCCTCTGCATACCTGGCCACCTGCTCAAAATTATCCAGAATAACCAGGCACTTGCCGCGTCGCGCAATGGCCTGTGTGATTTGTACCAGAGGGTCATTGTTGTTCAGGCTGATATCTGCACTCTGGCCCACTGCCAACAAAATCCCATCGACTGTGCGCGCCTGAGACAAATCACAAAACAACACACCACCTGGAAATTCACCCAGCCAAGTCAAGGCAAATCGCGTGGCCAATCGCGTCTTGCCAGTGCCTCCCATACCCAGCACCGAAACCAATCGTGCACCCGCTTCAAATTTTCGCGCCAACGCCCCCAGAGGTTCGTGTCGACCCACAAAACAATCCCGCTCCGCTGGCACATTGTGCTGAACTTCGCGCACTGGTTGCCACACATCACCCTGACGAACCACACGGTAAGCCTTTAACTCGTCTGGCGGCGGGATAAACGGCGAATTGGCATCGCCAATTTCAAACACTTCAACCGGCTCTGGCAAACCCTTAAGCCGCCAATGACCGTGTGACAGGACGCGCATGTCAGTTTCAGTGATTTGAGCGCGAGCATCCTGTGTAACTAATGTTTGTCCGGCCTGCGCCACAGCCATGACGCGCGCCGTGATTGGCGTGGCCAGTCCCTCAACATCAAATGGCTTGGCACCCAAAGCCACATCTGTGGCACTGTTGGCACGCAATGTGACTGGCCCAAAATGCAGTCCAACACGGGCCTTGAACGGTAAACCCAAGGCATCCAATGCGTGGTGGTATGCCAGAGCATAACCAGCGGCATCCAGCACGCTGTCAAACATGATCAGAACACCGTCGGTCTTGTCGATTTCACGGCCGCGCCACAGAGGTAGAAGGTCACGTGCAGCGCGGTCATGTGCCGCCCAATGCCTGGCCATCTCTGCATCGCCAAGCGCATGCGCCACCTTGGTGCTGTCCACCACATCGGTGAGGAGAAGACAATGCAATCTACTGGTTTGTTCGTTTGATTCAGGCATGTCGGTGTTTATGTATCTGGCTGAATGCGGCCAAGTATCTACCAGCAACAGCCGGTGCAATCCGCGTAAGAAACCTCGCCTTTGCCTCAGTCACCAAGTCGGGTGATAAAAAGTAAAATCCTGCTGTGCTAAAACAACGAACACTCAAAACTTTGACCCGCGCCGTTGGCGTGGGCCTGCACAGCGGCCAACGGGTAGAAATCACCTTGCGGCCAGCGGCGCCCGACACCGGCATTGTATTTCGCCGAGTGGACCTTCCCGAGCCGGTGGACATTGTGGTGTCTGCTCTGGCGGTGACCGACACGCGGATGGCCTCCACCATCTCCCACGGTCAGGCCAAGGTGCATACGGTAGAGCACTTGATGTCGGCTTGTGCTGGCCTGGGTGTGGACAATCTGTATGTGGACATCACCGCCGAAGAGGTGCCGATTCTGGATGGTTCGGCCGCTTCCTTTGTGTTCTTGTTACAAAGTGCTGGTATCGAGCTGCAAAACGCACCACGCCGCTTCATTCGTTTGTTGAGGCCGGTGGAAGTGCGTCAGGGAGAAGGTGCTGGCGTGAAGTGGGCGAGTCTGTCGCCCTACCACGGCTACCGGCTCAATTTCGAGATCGACTTCAGTCACCCGGCGGTGGATTCCACCGGTCAGCGTGTGTTGTTTGACATGAGCACGGGGTCTTACTCCAGAGACATTGCGCGCGCGCGTACTTTTGGCTTTACCAAGGACGTCGAAATGATGCGTGCCAATGGCCTGGCTCTGGGTGGCGGCATGGACAACGCCATCGTCATGGACGACTACAAGGTGTTGAATGCGGGTGGTTTGCGGTATGACGATGAGTTCGTCAAGCACAAGATTCTGGACGCCATGGGTGACTTGTATCTGGTGGGCAAGCCGCTGCTGGCGAGTTACAGCGCGTTTCGCTCCGGCCATGCGCTCAACAATCTGCTACTGCGTGAGTTGCTGAACCAGACAGATGCCTGGGAAGTGGTGACATTTGAAGACGAAAAACTCGCGCCCCCTGGTTTTGCACAACTGGCGCGGGCTTGGTAAGTGCCGCGCGTCATCTGAACTGAATTCACCATGCTGCTGTTTCGCTGGACCATGCTCATGCTGCTGCTGGCCTCGGCCGTGTCGTTCATGTTTTGGGTGGGCACCGGGCAAGAGCGCTACAAGCGTTGGGGCCTGAAAACCTTGAAGTGGACACTGATTGCGGCTTTTGGCTTCTTTGCCGTGCTGATTTTGGAGCGGGTCGCGTAGTTCAACGCGTCGCCCACGGTGTCACCAATGAAAAAGCCCGCCGTCGCCTGTTTCAGGCGACGGCGGGCTTGATTTTTTCAGTTGCGATTAACGCGATTTCTTGACGGCAGCTACGGCGGCTGCGCTGTTCTTCAGGGCTGTGTCCAAAGCGGTTTCCATGGTGGCTGCAGCAGCCTTCAGGGTCTTGCTGACCTGGGCCAGGCTCTCAGGCGCTGGGGATGACTTTTCCAGAGCTTCGATGCTGGCCTGGAATTGCGCGACGCCCAGGGCAGTGGCTTCTTTCAGGTGCTTGGCAGCCAGCGCCATGCCGGTTTCGGCAGAAGCTTGCATCGAAGCGAAAGCTTCTTGCGGTGCCTTGCTGCTCTTGAGGGTTTCAACGCTTTCAGTCACCGCGGCTTGAGCGGCCTTGGCTTGAGACTGGGCCATATCACCCCAGGCTTTCAAGTTGTCCATGACGGGCTTGATGGCTTCTTGCGCAGCAGCAGGGTTGAACTTGCCAGCATTGTCTTGCATGGTTTTGGCGATGGCTTCGAAGGGAGTGTTCTTGAACATGTGGGATCCTTTTGTAAAATTGTTGCAGTGCAGCAATTGTCCATCAAAAACAGCCGCATGGGGAAACTAAATGAGGTTTTTCTCCAAATTAGAGGAGCCAACCCACAAAGTCAACTATCAGGAGATTTGTCGGGCAACTGTCGCAGGTTGCCTCCATCCGGTGCTGCCAGGGTAAGCTGATGTTTTCGTTCACAGCCAACGTCAATACGGATTCGCAAACCCCAGACGGGCCATGATCTCGCTTTCACGCAGTTCCATGACCTGGGCGTCTTCATCCTCGTCGTGGTCCCAGCCCTGGGCATGCAGTGCGCCGTGTACCAGCAGGTGGGCGTAATGCGCCTCCAGGGTTTTGCCCTGGTCTTGGGCCTCCTGGGCGACTACCGGCGCGCACAGCACCAGGTCGGCCGTGACGACCGGCTCCTGGGTGTAGTCAAAGGTCAGCACATTGGTGGCATAGTCTTTTTGCCGGTAATCACGGTTCAGCGCCTGGCCTTCGGCGGCATCGACGATACGCACGGTGATCTCCGCATCGCTTTGCAAGGCATGGCGCAGCCAGCGTGCCACCTTGTGGCGAGGCAGGGCGGCCCGGTGGGTGGTGGCATCGAAGTGTTTGCCGAACTGCAGGGACAGGGTCAGGTTGTTCATGATCTCATAAGAAAAATAGCCGTCTAGCCCATACTAAATAAGCGCTAGCAGCTATGAATAGTGAAGCGTTTGATCAAACCAGCGGTTTTCGCGCACGGCCGTTGCGAGTGGGGATGGGCTGGGCATCGTCACGCGGGTGCGGGTTAAAGCGCCCGGGCGCGTCATAGGCGTCCACAATGCGCGCCACCAGCGGATGCCGCACCACATCGACGCTGGTCAGGCGGCACATGGCGATGCCTTCGACACTTTTGAGCACCCGCTCGGCATCAATCAGGCCGCTGAGTTGGGTGGCGGGCAGGTCAATCTGGCTCACATCACCGGTTACCACCGCTTTGGAACCAAAGCCGATGCGTGTCAAAAACATCTTCATCTGCTCGGGCGTGGTGTTTTGCGCTTCGTCCAGAATCACAAAGGCGGTGTTGAGCGTGCGCCCGCGCATGAAGGCCAGCGGCGCGATCTCGATCGTCTGGCGCTCAAAGGCCTTTTGCACGGCTTCGAACCCCATCAGGTCATACAAGGCGTCGTACAGTGGTCGTAAATACGGGTCGATTTTTTGGGCCAGGTCACCGGGCAAATAGCCCAACCGTTCGCCAGCTTCCACCGCGGGGCGCGTCAGCACGATGCGCTGCACGGTGCTGCGTTGCAGCGCATCCACGGCCATCGCCACGGCCAGATAGGTCTTGCCTGTGCCGGCCGGACCAATGCCAAAGGTGATGTCGTTGGCGGCAATGCAGTCCAAGTAGGTGGCCTGGTTGATGGAGCGGGGTTTGAGGTCGGCACGTTTGGTTTTGAGCGACGGGCCGTCGGCGCCGCCGAACTCGCCATCGCCCGAGAGCATCAATTGCACGGTGCGGGGCTCAATCGGCCGCGCCGCTATTTCGTACAAGGCTTGCAGCATCTCCATGCCACGCTTGGCGTTGGCTTTGAGACCATCGACCTTGAATTGCTCGTGGCGGTGCGCAATCTTGACTTGCAGCGCTACCTCAATGCTGCGTAAATGCGCGTCCATGGGCCCGCACAGGTGCGCCAGGCGGGTGTTGTTCGGTGGCGAAAATAGGTGTCTCAGGATCAAGTTGATAATTCCTCGGTAATTCCCCCATGATAGGCAAAAAATGATTGGCAAACTCACTGGCACGCTGGATAACAAAAACCCGCCAGAAGTGATACTGGATTGTCACGGGGTGGGTTACGAGGTACTGGTGCCCATGAGCACGTTTTACAACTTGCCCGAGATCGGCACCAAAATCAGCCTGCTGACCCATTTTGTGGTGCGTGAAGATGCACAAATTCTGTACGGTTTTGCCACCGCGCCTGAGCGTGAAGCTTTTCGCCAACTGATCAAGATTTCGGGAGTGGGGCCACGCACCGCGCTCTCCGTCTTGTCGGGCATGAGTGTGGGTGAGCTGTCCCAGGCCATCACCTTGCAAGAGGCGGGTCGCCTGATCAAGGTGCCAGGCATTGGCAAGAAAACTGCCGAACGGCTGTTGCTGGAGCTCAAAGGCAAGATGGGTCCAGACATGGGTGTGGTGGCCACCGTGGCCAGCGATGCGCAAGTCGATATTTTGCAAGCCCTCTTGGCGTTGGGCTACAGTGACAAGGAGGCAGCGGCGGCCCTGAAGGCCCTGCCTAAGGACGTGGGCGTGAGTGACGGCATCAAGCTGGCGCTCAAAAGTCTGGCTAAATAGCTTGCCACGGTGTGGTGGCACCCCACAAATTGCCAAACATCTGACGCAAAGGAGAAGGACATGTGGGTGGTCATCAGTCAGTTCACCGTGGCCAACGGCATGGCACTGCAGGTGCAAGCGGCTTTTCTGGCGCGTCCGCATGCGGTGGACAGTACGCCCGGATTTCTGGGCATGGAAGTCATGCACCCACAGGACAAGCCCCAAGAAGTGTGGTTGCTGACCCGTTGGGTTGATGAGTCCAGCTACCAGAGCTGGCACCGAGGCCCGGCCTATCACGACGCACACCAGGGCATTCCCAAGGGCCTCAAGCTGGTGCCGGGTAAAACCAGAATTCAGTCCTTTCAGGTTTTTGCGACCTGACGCCCAGACCATGTCGGCTGACGCTTTGACACTTGTCCTGCAGCCCGATGGCCTACGGCAGTTCGTGGCTTTACAAGATGCCGCCGCTCAATCAGTGACCGAGCGCTTTTATGCGACGCACGGGCCGGCCTACGCGCGCTTTGGTGATGCGGGGCGTCACAGCTGTACCGAAGATCTGCTGTTTCATCTGGAATTTTTGCGACCCGTGCTGGAGTTCGGCCTGCTGCAACCCATGGTGGATTACCTGCGCTGGCTCAACAGCGTGCTGCTGGCGCGCAACATTCCAGCCGACCACCTGGCACAGTCGCTGGACTGGCTGGGTGAGTTTTTTGCCACGGCCATGGCGCCTGAGGCCAGTAACACCGTGGTGCTGGCCCTGCGGGCTGCCCGAGACGGCTTTTTGCAGGTGCCGCAGGATGAACCGGTGTCGCCGCAGTTGGCACAGACTACCTGGGCGCAGGCGCAAGCTTTTGAGGATGCGCTGCTGCGTGGCGACCAGGCGCAAGCCTTGGCCTTGCTCAATCAGGCCATGGATGCCGGGCACACCTTGGTCGAGGCAGAAATGCACATGATTCAACCTGCGCTTTACCGCATTGGGGAAAAGTGGCAGGCCAACCAGATCACGGTGGCGCAAGAGCACCTGGCCACCGCCATTGTCCAAATGGTGATGCCGATGGGTCTGATGCGCTCCAAGCCGCCAACACCGCTGGACAAGCGCGTGTTGCTGGCCTGTGTTGAAGGCAACCAGCACGCGGTGGGCTTGGCGATGGTGTCCGACGCCTTTGCGCTGGCCGGTTGGCAAGTGCAATACCTGGGGGCCAACGTGCCCACAGCGGCACTGGTGGCACAAATCCAGGCCAGCCAGCCTGATCTGGTGGGCTTGTCAGTGTCGTTTCCGCAGCAGTTGCGCGTGGCCAAGTTGGTGATTGCGCAATTGCAGGCGTGTATGGGCACCACCCGGCCTGCCGTGATGGTGGGTGGCCTGGCGGTCAATCGCTTCAACCAGTTGACTCAGGTCCTGGGTGCAGACGCCAGTGGCGTCAATGCGACCGAAGCGGTGGCTAAGGCGCAGCACATGGTGTCGTAGCCGCCATCATGATGACCGTGACGCTGCCCGACTTGCAACCCTTGCTGGGGCTGGTGTTGGCGCATGTCGACGTGCGTGGGCGCCTGTTGCAGGCCAATGCGGGTTTTTTGCGCTTGCTGCAAGCGCCACCCAGACTGGATGCCGATATCCAGACCGTTGTCCGGACCGATACCCTAGCAGATGCCGCGGGCCTGGCCCACCTTTTCATTCAGCCTGACTTTGCCAGCCTGCTGCGCTTTTGTCAGGACACCGATGCGGCCAAGCCATGGGCTTATCAAGGCTTGCTGACCTTTGGCGACTACGCCGGCCAAACCCGCACGCTACGCTCCTGGATCAAACCGACCCCGCAGGGGCTGCAATTGCTGGCGGAATTTGACGTGGCTGAGCTCGAACGCGTCAATGCCACCGTGCTGGATCTCAACCGGCGGCATGCACAGGCTCAGATGGAAGTCACTCAGGCCCATTTCAAACTCAGGCAAGTTGCCGACGAACTGGCGCGTTCCAACGCCGAGTTGCAGTCTCTCAACGTCCAACTGACGCAGGTTCATGGACAACTGTTGCAGTCTGAAAAGCTGGCCTCGGTGGGCATGCTGGCTGCCGGCGTGGCGCATGAAATCAACAATCCGTTGGCGTTTGTCACGACCAACGTCAACACCCTGGGGGGGTATGTGGGTGACCTCTTGCGCATGCTCGACGCGGATGAACAAGCCCTGCGCGACCCCTTGTCGCACACTGAGCACCTGGCGCAGTTGCAAGAAGACCTGGAGAGGGCCCATGTGCGAGAGGATGTGGGTCCGCTGATTCAGGAGTCGCTGTCGGGGTTGAAACGTATCAAGGACATTGTGCAAGCCCTGCGCGACTTTGCCTTGGTGGATTCTCCGCAAGCCTGGCAAGCCCATGATTTGCTGGATGTGTTGGACAGCACCGTGCAATCGCTGTGGCCGCACATCGGCCAGGGTTGCACCCTGCGCAAGGATTACAGTGCCTTGCCCCCGGTGGTGTGTGTTCTGCCGGCCATGGTGCAGGTCTTCACGCACTTGTTGACGAATGCCACGCAAGCGGTCAACGGGGCCGGTGAGGTCACCCTGCGCTCAGGCTGCACTGGCGATCAGGTGTGGCTGGAGGTGGCAGACAACGGCCCGGGGATTGCGCCTGAGCACTTGCCACATCTGTTTGATCCTTTTTTTACCACGCGTGCGGTTGGCCAAGGGCGTGGCTTGGGTTTGGCGGTGGTGTACGGCATCGTGACGCGTCACCATGGCCACATCGACGTCAACAGCACGCCGGGTGCCGGCGCCTGTTTCAGGGTGTGGTTGCCACTCTCGCAGCCCACCCCAACGGTTTTACCGTCACCGGCTTGATGGACAATCTACGTCGTCAAGCATTTTTTATTCAATTTGAACAGGACATTTTTCAGATGAAATCCAGAGCTTCCACCGTATTGCGTTTGTCGTTGGCCGCTACCGCTGCCTTGGCACTTCTGGCCAGTACTGCACAGGCTGCCGACAAGGTCAAGGTCGGCATGCTCAGCACCTTGTCTGGCCCCGGGGCGGGTCTGGGTGTGGATATTCGTGATGGTTTTAACCTGGCGCTCAAGCACTCGGGTGGCAAGTTTGGCGGGTTACCGGTGGAGGTGATCGTGGCCGATGACCAGGCCAGCCCCGATGCTGCCAAGCAAACCGCAGACCGCCTAATCAAGCGCGACAAGGTCGACTTCATGACCGGTGTGGTGTTCTCCAACGTCATGCTGGCCGTGGGCAAGCCGATTTTTGATTCGCAAACGTTTTACATCAGCGCCAATGCCGGGCCGTCGCAGTTGGCTGGTGCCCAGTGCAATCCGTATTTCTTCAGTGCCTCCTACCAAAACGACAACCTGCACGAGGCCGTGGGCAAAACCGTGCAGGACAAGGGCTTCAAAAAAGTCGCCTTGCTGGCACCCAACTACCCAGCCGGCAAAGATGCACTCACAGGCTTCAAGCGCTTTTACAAGGGGCAAATTGCTTCTGAAACCTACACCCCGCTGAGTCAGCTGGACTACGGCGCGGAGTTGTCCAAAATGCGCGCCTCGGGTGCTGATGCGGTCTACATCTTTTTGCCCGGTGGCTTGGGTGTGAACTTCATCAAGCAGTTTGTCGGTGCCGGTTTGTCCAAGGACATGACGCTGTTTGGCCCGGGCTTTTCAGCGGATGAAGACGTGATCCGTGCCGTGGGCGAGCCCATGCTGGGCATGTTCAACACTTCCCAATGGGCGCACGACATGGACAACGCCGCCAACAAGCGATTTGTTGCAGACTTCCAAAAAGACTACGGTCGCCTCCCCACGCTGTATGCCGCCCAAGGCTATGACGCGGCACGCCTGATGGATTCAGCGGTACGCGATACCAAAGGCAAGCTCGAAGACAAAGAGGCGGTGCGCAAGGCGCTCAAGGCAGCCAAGTTTGACTCGGTGCGCGGTGCCTTCAAGTTCAACACCAACCAGTTTCCGATTCAGGACTATTACCTGCGCGTGATCACCAAGGACGCGCAAGGTCGCATCACCAACCGCACACTGGGCACGGTGTTCAAAAGCCATGCTGACGCGTATGCCGGCGAATGCAAGATGCCTTGAAGCTAAGGGCTTGTTCACAAATGACATGCACATTTGGCCCGCCAGATTTGGGCGCTCTGCGTCGTTGCAAATCGCTTGTGCAGCAGAGCTGCACAGCACGCTCTGCGCCGCGCATTGCATCCCAACTCTGACGCCCAAATGCACAGCTTATTCATGAACAAGCCCTAAGGTGGACCGCGCGCGATGACGGGGTTGTTGCTTCTGGAGCAGTCGCTGAACGGCTTGCAGTTTGGTTTGATGCTGTTTTTGCTGGCGGCCGGGCTGACGCTGGTGTTTGGCATCATGGACATGATCAACCTGGCGCACGGCTCCATTTACATGGTGGGGGCGTATTTGATGGCCAGTATCACGCTGGCCAGTGGTTCATTCTGGTTGGGGCTGGGCGGCGGCGTGCTGCTGACAGCCGCCCTGGGCGCTCTGCTGGAACTCACGGTGCTGCGTCGGCTTTACGAGCGGGATCATTTGTCGCAAGTTCTGGGCACCTTTGCCATTTTGTTGATGAGCAACGAAGCCGTGCGCATGGTCTGGGGGTCGCAACCGATCGCGCTGAACCCACCCGCTGCGCTGGCCGGCCCGGTGGAATTGCTGCCCGGCTTCACTTATCCGGCTTACCGCTTGTTCATCATTGGTGTCGGGCTGGCGGTGGCGCTGCTGCTCTATGTGCTGGTGACGCGCACCCGGGTTGGCATGCAGGTGCGCGCTGGCGCCTCCAACCGCGAAATGGCGCAGGCCATGGGGGTCGATGTGCGGCGCCTCTTTACTCTTGTTTTTGCAGTGGGGTCCGCACTGTGTGCGTTGGCTGGCGGCTTGTTGGGCCCCTTATTGGCGGTGCAGGTGGGCATGGGCGAAAGTATTTTGATACTGGCTTTTGTGGTGATTGTCATTGGCGGCATTGGTTCGATTCGCGGTGCTTTGCTGGGCGCCATGCTGGTGGGCGTTGTGGATACCGCCGGGCGCATGCTGATTCCCATGCTGTTTGACCAACTCATGGGGCCGGACGCTGCCGCCACGGCCGGGCCCGCGGTGGCTTCGATACTGATTTATGTCCTGATGGCCGCTGTGCTGTTCTGGAAGCCCCTTGGGCTGTTCCCTGCCCATGGATGAGGGTGCCACCCCGTTGAAGCCGCTGTTGTCCGCGCAAGATGCCCTGGCAGATCAGCCGCCCGGTTTGCTGGATCACCCCTTGCCATGGCTGCCCGCGTGCCTGGTGTTGCTTGGCCTGCTGCTGCTCCCCGTGCTGGCATGGGCTCTGAAAGAAGACTTTTACATTGGCGTGGCCAGCCGGATTCTGATTTTTGCACTGGCCGCAACCAGCCTGAATTTGATCCTGGGTTTTGGCGGTATGGTCAGTTTTGGCCACGCGGCCTTCGTGGGTGTGGGCGCGTATGCGGTGGGCATCTTGATGCACCACGGTGTCACTTCAGCCTGGCTGGCCTGGCCGGTAGCGGTTTTGGCCGGAGGCTTATTTGCCCTGGTGATAGGGGCGATCAGCCTGCGCACCAAGGGGGTCTACTTCATCATGATCACCCTGGCGTTTGCCCAGATGCTGTACTACCTGATGACCTCGCTGAAAACCTATGGCGGCGACGATGGCTTGCCGCTGGCGGGTCGCTCGGTGCTGGGCTGGGGCCTGGACCTGAGCCAGGACAGCGCGTTTTATTACCTGGTGCTGGCGCTGTCGGCGGGGGTGTTTCTGGTGGTGCAGCGGCTGCTGAATGCGCCGTTTGGCCACGCGCTGCAGGCGATTCGCGAAAACGAAGCGCGCATGCTGGCCATCGGTTTTGCGGTGTACCGCTTCAAGCTGATGGCCTTCACGCTTGCCGGGGCACTGGCTGGCTTGGCTGGCGCGCTGTTGGCCAACCAGGGCGGTTTTGTCAGCCCATCCATGATGCATTGGGGCCAATCTGGCCTGCTGATGGTCATGGTGATTCTGGGGGGCGTCGGGCGCTTGTATGGCGGCTTGGTCGGGGCGGTGGTGTTTTTGGTGCTGGAAGAAGCGCTGAGCGCCTACACCATCCATTGGCAATTGGGCTTGGGGGCTTTGTTGCTGGCCGTGGTGTTGCTCGCCCCCAACGGGCTCTTGAGTCTGTGGCGTGAGAAGGCGCGCGCATGACGCACAGCACCTTGTTGCATGTGGAGGGGCTGGTCAAGCGTTTTGGCGGCTTGGTGGCCACGGACCATGCGCACCTGCAGGTGCTGGCGGGTGAAATTCATGCCTTGATTGGTCCCAATGGCGCTGGCAAGACCACCCTGATTCACCTCATGTCCGGCGTGCTGGCGCCCAACGCCGGCCGGATTCATTTTGATGGCATCGACATCACCCACATGACCCTGCCCGCGCGTGTCAGTCACGGCTTGGCTCGCTCGTATCAGATCACCAGTATTTTCAAGCGCCTGTCGGTGCTGGATAACATCGCCCTGGCGGTGCAAGCCCACGCCGGCCACAGTTTTGATTTTTGGCGAGCTGCACGGCGCGATACCGAGCGTTACGCCCTGGCCGCCGAAGTGGTGGAGCGGGTCGGCCTGGCTGCGCAGATACAGCGACTCGCCGGTGCCCTGTCACACGGCGAGCAGCGTCAGCTTGAAGTGGGGCTGGCCTTGGCGACGCGGCCCAAGCTCCTGTTGTTGGACGAGCCCATGGCCGGCATGGGGCCGGACGAATCCGAGCGCATGGTCAGCCTGCTGCAAAGCCTGCGCGGTGAAACCACGATGCTGCTGGTGGAACACGACATGAACGCGGTGTTTCGGCTGGCGGACCGCATTTCGACCCTGGTGTATGGCAAGGTCATCGCCTGTGGCACCCCGGATGACATCCGCGCCCACCCCGAGGTTCGCGCGGCTTATCTGGGTGACGATGCCGAGGAAGCCTTATGACTGCGCTGCTGGAAGTCGACAACCTGCAGACGGCTTATGGCGCCAGCCAGGTGTTGTTTGGTCTGAGTTTGGTCGTCCAGGCCGGTGAGGTGGCCACCCTGCTGGGGCGCAATGGCATGGGCAAAACAACCACGGTGCGCTCGATACTGGGGCTGACGCGGCCTCAGGGTGGCACGGTGCGCTTTCGCGGTGAACGCATCGACACCCTGGCGCCCGACCGCATTGCCCGCATGGGGATGGCGGTGGTGCCCGAGGGGCGGCAGATTTTCCCTAATTTGTCGGTGCAAGAGAATTTGCTGGCGTTTGCCGCCAACCGCAACGGCTCGGCCAGTCCGTGGTCTTTGGACACCGTGTTTGCGCTGTTCCCCCGGCTGATTGAACGCCGGCGCAATATGGGTAACCAACTGTCAGGTGGCGAGCAGCAAATGCTGGCGATCGGCCGTGCACTCATGACCAACCCGTATTTGCTGATTCTGGACGAGGCCACAGAAGGGCTGGCGCCGTTGGTGCGTGAAGAAATCTGGCTGTGCCTGGACCGCTTGCGCGCGCAGGGTCAAACCATTTTGATCATCGATAAATACGTACAGCGGCTGATGCGTCTGGCCAACCACCACACGGTGATTGAGCGGGGTCAGGTGGTGTGGCGGGGTGACTCGGCGCAGCTTGGCGCTGACCCCGGGCTGTGGCAGCGCTATATTGGCGTTTGAGCCGCCAACCCCATTTTCTTGATGCGTACCTAAGACCGATGAAACCACTCTACCGAGATTTTGAAACCCAAGCGCAGATTGATGCGCAGTACAACCCGTCCATGTACTTGCCAGATGCTACCGCGCCGGGTCGGCATTACACCCAGCGCTCAGCCCAGGCGCGTGTGCAGTTGCGCTGTCTGCTGGATGTGCCCTATGGCCCCACGCGGGCTGAGACGCTGGATATTTTCCCGGCGGATGCGCCCAACGCCCCGGTGTTTGTCTTCATCCATGGAGGTTACTGGCGGGCGTTGTCCTCCAAAGAGTTCAGCTGTGTGGCGCTGGGCTTGCAGCCCTTGGGCATCACCACGGTGGTGGTCAACTATGCGCTGTGTCCGCAGGTGACGATTGACGAAATCACGCGCCAAGTGCGGGCTGCCGTGGCTTGGACTTACCGGCATATTGCTGAGCACGGCGGTGACCCGGCACGCATCGCTTTGGGCGGCCACTCGGCCGGTGCGCACCTCACGGCCATGGGCCTGCAGACCGATTGGGCGCAGGACTATGGTTTGCCACCCGACCCGCTGGCGGCCGCGGTGCTGGTCAGCGGGGTGTATGACATTGCACCGCTGCGCTACAGCTACTTGCAGCCGATGATTCAGCTCGACGACGGCATCATCCGCCGCAACTCCCCGGCGTTTGCCGTGCGGCCGTGTCGCACGCCCATCTGGGTCAATTGGGGCGATCAGGAGACGCCTGAGTTTGCACGCCAGTCGCAGCTGTTCCACGACGCTTGGCAGATGCACGGCAACCAGAGCGAACTCAGTGCCTTACCGGCTGCAGATCATTACCTGGGTATTCACGGGTTCGAACACGCGCAAGGTCATTTGAGCCAATGGCTGGCCCGTCAATTGGGCGTGGTGCCGCTGGCAGGCTGAAACGCTTATTGCGCGTTGCGCACCGGGCGGCTATTGACTGGCTGCACTGGCCGGGCGTTGCTCGGGTAGAGCTGTTGAAACAGCCGCAACTGTTCCTTGCTGATTTGTGTGGGTTGCTTCAGCACCATCCACAGCACACCTTCGGTGCAGGGCGGTGTGGTGAGTGAACCCATGAATTGGTAGTAGCGCTGGTCTTTGGGCAGCAACTCGTTCATGTTGACAAGTTCGGCCGGCATGCGCACCTTGTCGCTCACGTCCAGCGGCATATAGGTCCAGACCTTGTCAATGAGTGTGTTGGCCACACCGGGGTCCAGTAACACGGCCACCACCGCGAGTTGCCCCTCAGAGTTTTTGTGCACCAGATGTGCCACCATGGCGTAGTTGCGGTAGTTCACCTGTTCTTCGGAGGGGGTGTGAAAGTGGAACTGCAGCAGCGTGTAGGTCGAGCCGCGCACCGTGAGTGTGTTGTTGCCCTGCAGGTCCACTTGGATGGTGTGGCCATTGTTGGTGACCGAAGCATTGGAAGGGTTGTAGTTGAACTGCAGCGGCTCGGCCGGGCCTTGCAGGGTGCCCGTGTCCTCAATGTTGATGGGGGACTGGCGTTTGCCAATGGCGCACACATTGAACTCGGGTTTGAGCTTGCCCCAAGCCTGTGGGCCGGTTTCCCCGGAGTAAGACCAATGCACTTCGCCACCGTGACCGCCATTGTCATGGACTTGTGCTGTGGTTTCATGGCCGGTCAGGGCGGCGGCCCGGGCCTTGATGTAATCGCGGCTGGCGCGTGGGTTGATGGCGGGTCCATGCACAGCGGGGCGGGCAACGGCAGCCATGGGGCGAGCCACAGCGGGCACGACAGGAGTGGCGTGGGCCTCTGCAGCCGGGGTGGCTTTGCCCGCTGTCTTGGTCGGTGCCTCGGGTTTGTCGGTGATCACCAGCGTTAATTTCTTGCGGTCGATCAGGTTGTCTTTCAGGGCCTTTTTCAGGTCGACAGCGATTTCTGAACCTTCGGCTTCTGAAGCTGCTGCGGTCTTTTTGGGCGTGGCCTTTTGGGCCGATGCAGCAGGTTTGGCGGCGTGATCGGTGGCTGCCGCATGGTCGGCAGCGCTTGCAGCAGACCAGGTTCCCGCACACAGAGCTATGGCAAAGCTGGCAAGCATCACCCGGTACAACTCAGGGTGGCGTGGCCACACAGATGCGCCAGACAGTGGGGTGTGCCGGGCAAATAAGGGTGTGCGTTGTGTTTTCATGTCGGGAGCGGGCGGCGTCAAGGACCCAAAAATAGTCTGATGTCATCTTATCGGCAAAAATTCATGCTGGCTTGAACGCTATAGTGCCAGCTTCACCCTGAACCCGAGCCCCCCGTGAGCATTCAAACCGATGACTTCGCCGCCGCGCCACCCAAGCGCGTCGTCTCCAACGCCCCCGCATCGCCCAACGAAGAGGCCATCGAGCGCGCGCTGCGGCCCAAATTGCTGGACGATTATGTGGGCCAAGCAAAGGCGCGCGAGCAGCTCGAGATTTTCATCAGCGCCGCCAAAATGCGCGATGAGGCGCTGGACCATGTGCTGTTGTTTGGCCCGCCAGGTTTGGGCAAAACCACCCTGAGCCACATCATTGCCCACGAGCTCGGTGTCAACTTGCGTCAAACCAGTGGCCCAGTGCTGGAAAAGCCCAAAGATCTGGCCGCCTTGCTGACCAATCTGGAAAAGAACGATGTGCTGTTCATTGATGAGATCCACCGCCTGAGCCCGGTGGTGGAAGAAATCTTGTACCCCGCGCTGGAGGACTACAAGATCGACATCATGATCGGTGAAGGTCCGGCGGCACGCTCCATCAAACTTGACTTGCAGCCCTTTACCCTGGTGGGCGCCACGACCCGTGCCGGCATGCTGACCAACCCCCTGCGAGATCGCTTTGGCATCGTGGCGAGGCTGGAGTTCTATACCCCTGAGGAACTGGCCCGCATCGTCAAGCGCAGCGCCGGGTTGCTGAATGTCCCCACCGATGAAAAAGGCGGGTTTGAAATTGCCCGGCGCTCACGCGGCACGCCGCGCATTGCCAACCGCTTGCTGCGCCGGGTGCGCGACTATGCCGATGTCAAAGGTGTGGGTGAAATCACCCTGGACATTGCCAACCGCGCCCTGGCCATGCTGGACGTGGACCCGCAGGGCTTTGACCTGATGGACCGCAAACTGCTGGAGGCGGTGATTCACCGGTTTGACGGTGGGCCGGTCGGGCTGGACAACATTGCCGCCAGCATTGGAGAAGAGCGTGAAACCATTGAAGACGTGATCGAACCCTACTTGATTCAGCAGGGCTATTTGCAGCGCACGCCGCGTGGTCGGATTGCCACGCTGGCGGCGTATCGGCATCTGGGTGTGACACCACCAGCCCAGCATGCGGGCGGTGGGGA
>JFJP01006010.1_pt1 | contig 19626 bp, 16 predicted proteins | sample 431651 | NCBI WGS metagenome assembly JFJP01 (sample SAMN02602958, study PRJNA72255) | Microbial mat metagenome, whole genome shotgun sequencing project. | biome: fresh water; feature: sink hole; material: water; isolation source: purple microbial (photo- and chemosynthetic) mats found in...
ACAAGTCGCGATTGCGAAAGAGATCGCAAAATTCGGCGTTGCGCGAACAAAAAAATGTGCGCTGCGTCATCGAGCAGATCAAAGTTGATTTTATCTGCACTCCCTAGTTTCAAAATCGACGCGCAAGAATCAATCCTGCCTGAGACACTCGATCGGCAAAAGCCTGGAGGCACGTCTGGCCGGATAGTAGCCAAAGAACAAGCCCACTGCAGTAGAAAACAGTACGGCCGTGAGGATATGGCTCACTCCAAGCGCCATCTCAAACTTACCCGTGCTGTTGACCCCCCATGCACCCAGAGCGGCAATCGCAACGCCAATTAGTCCACCAACGATGCACGTCACCACCGCTTCGCTTAAAAACTGGATCAAGACATGCTGCGGTTTGGCACCAATAGCCATTCGGATACCAATTTCGCGCACCCGCTCGCTCACGCTTACCAGCATGATGTTCATGATGCCGATGCCCCCCACAATCAATGAAATCGCACCCACCACACCCAACCCGATCGACAACCCTGCTCCGATGGCCTCGCCGGTCTGCGCAATGCTGGCTAAATTGGTCACCTGGAAGTCATCCTTTTTGTCACCGGTAATACGGTGACGGTCACGCAGCAGCTCTGTTACGTCGGCCTGCGCATCGGCCATCAGCCCGTCGTTTACAGCCTGCGCCGTAATGTAGTGGACGGTTCCCGGACGCGCCATGCGTACGGGTATGGCGGTGATAGGAACCACCAGCAACTCGCCCAGGTCCGTGCCGTCCAGTGTGCGCCCACTCCCACCCATGACGCCTATCACGGTGAATGGCCGGCCATCCACGCGCAACACCTGACCCAATGGATCACGCAAATAGTAGTAGTCCGCAGCGATTTTGGAGCCGATCACGATCACGCGATTGGCCGAGCGCACGTCTTCCTCGGACAGTGGCACACCCTGCTCCACCTTCCAGTTGCGCAGGTTAAACATGGTGGGGGTGACGCCCAGTACGACAGAACTGCTGTTGTCATCTCCATAGAGAATCTGGAAAAACCCCTGGATGGTGGGCGCTGCTCCACGCAGACTGGGCAGAGTATTGAGTGCGACGGCATCGGCCTGGGTCAGGGTAGGTGCTTCGTTGGTCCGCCGTCTTGCGCCCCCGTCCGTAGGCGTGCCGGGCTGCACGATCAGTTGGTTGCTTCCCAAAACAGCCAATTCCTTGTCAATGAATGTTCGAACCGCATCGCCCACGCTGAGCATCAACACGACGGACGCGATGCCAATGATAATGCCCAGCATGGTCAGTCCGGTGCGCAGGCGGTTTGCGGCTAGCGACCGAAACGACTCCATCAGAATCTGGCTCAGATTCATACAGATCCCTCTGGAATTCCGTCAAACACGATGCGCCCGTCCTTGAGTTTCACCAACCGCCGCGCGTGTTGCGCTACATCGGTTTCGTGCGTCACCAGCACAACCGTCAGGCCCTGATCGCGATTCAAGGAGTCAATGACCTGCAGCACTTCTTCGGCCGTGGCGGTATCCAGGTTCCCTGTGGGCTCATCGGCCAATAACAAGGGCGGACGATTGACCAGTGCACGGGCAATCGCAACTCGCTGCTGCTGCCCACCCGAGAGCTGATTGGGCATGCGATGACCCAATGTTCCCAGGCCCACCTGCTGCAATACCTCCTGGGCACGCAATCGCGCAGCCTTATGGCTCTGGCCGGCATACAGCAGCGGCAGTGCCACGTTTTCCAGCACATTCATGCGCTTGAGCAAGTTGAAACTCTGGAACACAAACCCGATGGTCTGGTTGCGCACCCCGGCATGCTCTGCGGCAGTCAGACTGGTGACGTCACGGCCATCCAAAAGGTAGTGACCTTCGTCGGCTCTGTCGAGTAGGCCCAACAGGTTCATGAGGGTGCTCTTGCCCGAGCCGCTGGGGCCCATCAAAGCGACGTGGTCACCACGCTGAACTAGCAAATCAATACCGTGCAGCACCGGCGTCTGCACATCACCAGAGCGGTAGCTCTTGCGGATGGCATTCAGTTCAATCAGTGCCATGACTTGCAGGATAGGCAACGCATCATTTCTTGACCGGTGGCTCGGCGCTACGCGTAATGACCAAATCGCCGACTTTGAGGTCACTCGCGATGAGCTCGGTAAAGCGGGTGTTGGAAATTCCAATGGTCGCATCATGCTTGATTGGCACCTGCCTTTCACCAACGGTGTACAGGCGATAGACCTTCTTTCCGGCCTTGATGGAGGTGAGGACACCATCATCATCCACTTTGGCAATGTCGGCTGTTGCACCTTTGGTCGCGCTCTTGTCTTCTGATTTGGGCGCGTCCCTAGATTCAACCTTGGCGACTTCTTTACCCTTGAGACTGTCTTCGTCGGGTCGAAAGCGCAACGCCGCTGTCGGTATGCGGACCACGCGATCCTTGGCGGCAACCACAATTCGGGCTTGTGCGGTCATGCCGGGCTTGAGCAGTTCTTCGGGGTTCGCCACATTCACGATGATCGTATACGTCACAACACCCTGGGTATTGGTAGCGTTCAGACGGAACTGTCCGACCGTACCTTCAAATTCCCGCTCGGGGTAGGCGTCGACCACAAACCGCACGCTTTGCCCGCTCTTGATCAAACCGACATCGGCCTCACTCACGCTGGTCTGGATGACCATCTCGCGCAGGTCTTTGGCCAACAAGTACAGCTCAGGTGTTTGAAAACTAGCTGCGACCGTTTGTCCAATGTCGATATTGCGTCGGATCACAATGCCATCAATGGGCGCGCGAATGACGCTGTTGGCCAGATCGGTCTCGGCCGACGCGACTTGCGCGCGCGCAAGATCGACATTGGCCACTGCGGCGTCAACTTCACGTCGCCCCTGATCCAAAGTTAGTGAAGACACAAAACCTGCCCCCACCAGCTTCTGGTTACGCTCAAAGCTGGACGATGCCAACACGTGCGCGGCCTGTGCAACTGCGAGTTGTGCTCGCGCCTGGCGTACCCGTGCATCAAGGTTTGCCGGATCCAGCCGCAACAGCACTTGCCCCTTCTTGACCCGGTCGTTAAAGTCTGCTTTACGCTCCAGCACCGTCCCGCTGACTTGTGTTCCCACCGTGACAGTGATAACCGGCTGCAGCGCACCGGTGGCCAGCACAACTTGCGTAATTGGCCCTTCGTCAAGTGCAGCCGTGCGAAATCTCGGCTTTTCAGGTGCGTCGGATCGCTGCTTCCACAGCGCGACTCCCCCCACTGCAATACTCAGCAAAACCAACACGATGGCACTGCGCTTCATCCAGGGTCTCATATTGGCTCAGCCTTTCATGCCAAGCAGTTTAGTGGACGCGCTCAACTCCGCAGGGCACTGCCAGAGAGCCTGCTCCTGGTCGAAGCCAATTTGTCTTATCCCACCAATGTGTCATCGACTTTAGACCGAGGTACACGCAATTGGTTAGCGATCGGCACTGCAAATGTAGTCCCTCTCGGCAAGTATCTATCTGGACCCTGCGTAGTCCGCGGCCTCTGATCACGACGCGCTCATGCAAGTGCTCGACGGACGTCCTTGAAACTCGTTGCAGTTGCGTCATGGCTTATTCAGTGATGGCTGCATCGCAAGCCGCGCCGCCATCTCATGCTTGCATATCTCGATGGACTTCGAGGAGGCCGCAATCGCTTACTCCTTGAGATGTCCCTTCTGTCACAAAGTGTAGACCGGCATAGCACTGAACATATTGGTTAGCAATGCAGCGCCCCTTGTACTTTCCAAATGGGATCTCCCGACTCACCAGTAGTTGCAGGTCTTCAGGGTTCAAAGTCGACTCCTGCAATCAACTCGCTCAGTCCTTGTACCCACACTGCATAGCCCACTGCACCGGGGTGAAAGCCATCTGCTGCCAGACCGGTCGATGCATCATCGTGGATCGGCCATTCAAAGAACCTGCGCACATCGCCATGTACGGATCTCTTCAAACGCTGGTTCATTTCAAGTGCCCAATCGCCCATGAACCAACGCAGTGGCTGTGGCAGCGCGGTAAACCCATGCATGGGAGGCACGGCGCTATGGATGATGATTTTGGGATGGTGTCGAATCCGGATAAGTTCAGCCAACCGAGCTTGCCAGTCCACCCATTTGTCCGGTGGCATCAGATTGGTCACATCGTTGACGCCAACTGACAACACCACGACATCCAGTGGCCGTGCTGCCAGAGATTCAAGCATCGCTTGGAGTCCAGGAGAGTCGAGTCCGGTAACCGCCTTCAGTTGCCAATGCACCGTGAAACGCTGACTCAAACGCTGAACCAATTGCCCACAAAGGGCGTCTTCCCGAAAAGACACTCCGACACCTGCGGCTGCCGAATCGCCTGCAATCAAAAGGCGCAACGCTGGTCCATGTCCGGTAATTCCGTGGCGTGGGCCCTCCGGTTCCGGCAACTTGGGAGTGACTCGACGGACGTACTTTCCTTGCAGCCACAGAATGGGTGCCAGCACAGCAAGGTGTAGGTAGCGCACCCAGTCCCGCCTAAATTGCCCTGTGTTCATGAAGGCTGTACTTTGAAGCGGCTGCTTGATACGTGAAGGAGCACGACAAGCCGGATTTCAATCGCAGGCGCATGATGGCCGCCGGCGTTCGTTCCTCATGGCTTGAGCACAAAAGCGTTCTTTAGCATCCCAGGAGCAAAGCCGCTGTCTTGACCACCATTTGTGGCAAACCCACAGATTTCACGGCTTGCTCGTAGGATGGCCGGTAGTCCAAGGTGTCGATCGCCTCGAACTGAGCTTGCAAGACGGCCTTGCGTTGATCGATCTGCCGTAAAAACTCATCACGGTGACGGGTCAGGAACTTAGCCGCATTTGACAACGCCACCGGTTCACGCTCAATGACCAGTGCCAAATCGAACAGATCGCGCGCAGTTGCACGGTCTCCGCGGTGCCACAGCTTTTTGGCCACGATTTCCGCCGATGTCTCTACCTTGATCTGGCGCCCGAGTAACTCCCACACGTCAAAGGGATCACTGGTCAGGTTAGGAGACGCCACAAAATCTATCTCTCCTTCTGGTCGCAGCAGCTTGATATAGCCTGGGCCTTCCACGTACTGGTCTGAAACAGATTGCACCACATCGCTCAAACGTGGCGAGACATACCCGAGGTACTGTGGGTCGGGCACAAAGATGTCGATATCTTTGCTGATGCGATGGCGATACCGCAGCATCAGGACGGTGCCACCACCGAACGTCCAAAATGGATTCTGAATGCCGTGGACGGCAATCTCATCCACAAGTAAAAAGGCATGTTCCAACAAGTCCTGCCACACGCCAGGCGGCAACGTTCCCGGTGTCATCGGTCGTTCTGTCATTGGGACCACACTGCACGTGGTGATTGAAGGTCGTGCGCCCAATGCAGCAAATGCTTCCACAGGAGCTTGGGTGGCTTGCTGCTGCTTGAAGCTACCTCTTCCACGGCTGCCACGATCAGAGACAAGGGAGCCTCGTCGAGCATGGTGGCAATGTGGGGAGTGATGCGTTCTGGCAGTGCACCGTCCACCATGGCTGCTGCCAGAACGTCGGGGTCGAGCAGTGTCTTGTAACTGACACTCGCGCTCTGGCTGACCGCCCGCACTGCATGGTTGGGACCCGTACGCATTGCGGCATCCAAGTTGATGCCGACCAGGTCCAGCAGTGCAATCAATTTGGCTGCACCCAGATCCACAAGGGATCCGTTTTCTAGTTGATTGAGGTGGCACGTGACAACCCGCTCATCGTCGCTAGTCGGGCTTGGGACAGCCCTAAGGCGATACGACGCGCATGGACGAGTTGGCCAATGTCTGCGAGGTTCATGTTTCCGATTTGGCCACAGTCATGCGATTTGTGTCAAATATGTTCGACGACTTTTAAAAGCTCCAATTTCTTGATCAGGCCACTGTTTCCTGACGGCTCCATTGGGAAATTGGACCTAACATAGCTCGAACGTCTATTTTCATAAGAGTGTTCCCAGGCTGCTTTTGCAAGTCCTTGATCCTCTTGAACTTTCAAAAAACCGGGCTATAAATTGTGGAAAGTTATTTTTCACAATAACGTTCCCGAGGTGGTGTTTTCCATAAAAACGTGCCTGGGTTGAACGAAATCACGATGGTTGGCTGCTCGACAACGAGGGAGACCTTTCATGCCAAATCACGGGCTTATTGGCAGAAACCTCAAAGGCGTGACCGACCGAGAGGACTTCTCTGTCGAAAACTGGCCCAGCCCTGACGTGGGCGCTCTCTCCCCGGTTGACCTGGACCAGTTTCTCAAACGCCAAGAAGCGGTTCGCCTTTACTTGCAAGGGGTGGCCAGTGCGACGATCCAGTCGACCACAGGCGTCCATCCGAGGTTCCTCAACCGTGCGATTCGTGAACGGTGCATGCACCCTCACCCGGACGGGCGAGTTTACGGTTGGAGGGCACTAGTGCCCGGAATTCACATCGTCAAGTACCACAGAAAAACCAAGATCCGCACCGATGCAAGCGGCCGGGGTGCGGCCGGCGCTCTCTCCAACTTGCTCGTGCAAGAGCCCGATTTCGCCAATCGGCTGGACAAGCAAATCCTCAAGTCCTTCTCGGATCTGAAGCTTGCAGAGATACGTCGACCGCGGCATGCACTGTGGGCATGGTTTCTCAAGGAGTTGCGCAGTCTTGGACTTGAAACCCGCAACGAGTGGCCGTTCACCATGAAGACCATGGGGTACCCAACCCTGTGCAGATACGCCGACGCCGTGCTGAACGCCAACCCAATAAAAGCTGCCCGCATTGTGGGTGGCCCACAGGTGGAGAAGAAGATGGTCTCGGGCGACGGCATCAACCGCCCGGTCCACGCCCCGTTTGAGCGCATCGAAATGGATGCCCACAAACTCGACGCCCGATTTGTCGTCATGATTCCCACACTCGATGGCGGCTGGCACCCACGTCTGATCCACCGGCTGTGGGTCATCGTGCTGCTCGATGTCGCATCCCGTGCCGTGATTGGCTACCACCTCAGCCTGCGCGTGGAGGTCAATAAGGAAGATGCCATCGCCGCCATTAAGAGCGCGCTGGTGCGCTGGAGTCGCAAGGACCTGAGTTTTGGGGAGCAAGCCTACTTCGAAGATGCGGCCCTGCCCAGCGGACACCACGAGCGCTATGTCGGCCTGTGCTGGGACCAAACCAGTGTGGACGGCGCATTGGCTGAGACTTGCAAAACAGTCAAGTCAAAGCTGCTGGATGTGGTCGGATCCACCTTGCTCGATCCCAGCGCTGGCTTTGCCCAACGCAGGAGTAAGGACGACCGGCCATTTATCGAAACGTTTTTCAGGACGCTGGGGTCGCGCGGCCTGCACCGGATGTCCAACACCACGGGCGCCAAAGTCCAGGATAAAAGAGGACGCGATCCAGGCAAGGTGGCCGTCATCAGTGAGTTCCAGCTCGAATATGCGGCCGAACTTCTCGACGTCCTGATCGCCAATTACAACGCCACGCCCCACAGCAGCCTGGGGTACCGCTCTCCGCTGCAGATGCTGGACTTCTATGCGTCCATGGACAAGCTGCCCAAGCGCCAAGCGGACCCCAACTCGGTTCAGGGCCTGCTGAGCGTTCGCAAGCTCTGCATCGTGCGCGGTGGGTATCAGCAAGGTCGCCGGCCCTATGTGAATTTCCTGGGTGCGAGCTATTCCAACGAAGAACTCTCCCAGCGCCATGACCTGGTGGGCCAACAGATCTGGGTCATCAACCACCTCCAAGACGACGCACGCATTGCGCTGGCCACCACGAAGGATGGTCACCGATTGGGAGTTCTGCGAGCCCACCCACCCTGGCACCGTACCCCGCACAGCCTGAGCATTCGCAGCGCCATCAATTCCATGGTGCGCAACCGGCGCTTTGCGTTGGCTAATGGTGCTGACGCAATAACGGTGTTTATGGACTTCGTCGAATCCAACGCCAAGGGTAAGCTTCCCATCCACCCCAGCTATCTCGAACTCAAAAGACTCCTGGTGGAGCACACGCAATTTCGCTCAAGTGATACCGAGGTCGCAGCCGCCAAGTCCAGGCTCGATACGACCGAACCGACCGCTGACGGTGCTGCTTCGGACGTGCCGGACGAGTCCACTGCGGTTGCGACCATGCCAGTCCCAACACCCCCCAGATCCCAATCACCGTCCAAAGCGACCTTGCCGCCGTTGCGCAAAGCAGCCAACTGAGGAAGTTGCACCATGCGCAGCAAGCTGCCTACCCACATCGATCCAAGGCATCCTGTGCTGCTACAGGAATACGCTGTTTTCACACCCCCGGTGCACGCCATGGCCCAGACCATCGGTGACTGGATCGATCAGCGCCAACCTGGCGGCTACATCCATGGACCTTCCCGTTTTGGCAAATCCCGCGGCGTCAAATGGCATCTTAAAAACGTCCTGGAAGACCGGTTCGGCAAGCGCATTCCATTGCACATCTGGAGCCGCCCGCCCGACAGCCACCTCAACGAGAAGGAGTTTTGGGTGTCTCTGGGCCTGGCTGCGGGATTTCGCTACGCATCCACCCGCGCCACGCGCGGTGACCGGCGGCGTCTGCTGACCGAGTTTCTGATTGCCTCGGCCGCAAGTTGCGGCAGCAATTTTGTGACGCTGTTGATCGACGAGGCGCAGGCCATGACGTTTCGTGAATGGAACTGGCTGTTGGGTCTGCAAAACGCGCTGGACTGGGAGGGCTATCGACTGAGTGTCTTCTCCATTGCCTCCCACCAGATGGACTACACCTATGAGCTGCTGGGCAAGTCTGACCATGCCCATGTCGCAGCCCGCTTCCTGGTGTCGCACTGGCCCTTTCCCGGGATTCGCAGTGCGGACGAGGTGGAATTTGTACTCCAAGGGTACGACCAGGCGTCCGAGTGGCCACCCCACAGCGGTACCTCGTACTTGGCGCATTTCATCCCCGAAGCCTATTCCCGAGGTGCACGTCTGGCTCCCTGCGCTGGCGTCTTGTGGCGGGTGCTGGAGTCGCTACTACCTGCGAACTACCAAGGTGATGCCGAGTTTCCGATGCAGCACATCGCCTGGGCCGTCGAGGACACTCTGGTGCGCGCAGCACGTGGCGACGCATGGGAAGGCGTTACATCCGAAACGAGCTGGATCGACGCGCTGGCACAGACCCAATTCACCGACCACATGCGTCTGATCTCGGCGTCCGTACAGCGCAAGCGACCTGCCAAGTCTCCATAAATTGGACTTGTGGCAACGCCCACTGACGTGATCGAACGACTGGCTCGCCACAGCAAACGCTCCCGCGTGGTCTGGCATCCGGGCTCAACTCCACCGTACTCTTCGCTGTGGATGACGGTTCAACGGTTTCTGATTCTCAACCAGCCAACACGTGCCGCCTTTATGCAGGACTTTGGAGTGCGCGAACCTGGCCGAACCACACCATCGCTCGATGCCCACCAGGCTGGCAGCATTCGCTGCCCCATTCGACTGCTGCGTTTTGCCAGGGTGTTGGGAGAACCGGTGGCCTCGCTTCGCTTCTGCCACATCAGCCTGTTTTCCAAGGACGTTGGGCGGTACTTCGGTGACTTTGCGGTCTGTCCGCAGTGTCTGGGCGAGGGGTACCACTGCGTCCTGTTCTCCTTCAAGGCTTTGCGTGAATGTCCGGTCCATCGCACAGAGTTCTGGCAACGAAATGGTGACAAAACCATTCCCAGTCCCAAACTTTTTAACGAGCTTCTCCAACCCTACGTCCGCTACGGCCGGGAGCAGCAGGATCTGGAATATGCCACGGCACGATTGCCCAAGACGAATGCACAGCGAGACGACGCGCTCGGTGAAATTGCCGATTGGCTTATGGACATTGGGTTGCGATATTGGATGGGTACATCAGGGGTCCGTGCTGGGGAAATACCGTTGCAAGACTTCACCGAACGCATCGTCCACCTCAAAGCGGCCATGGGGCTGGTTGGTACCGTGCCCAGTTGGGTCGCCGCCAACGAGGATTTTTCGTTCGATCCTGAAACCATGGAGATCGCCAAGTTCGGGACCATGAAGGTGTCAGCGAAGCGCGTCCATGACAAGGATGGCAGGGAGACCAATCGCCAGAACATCGATCTGAACCTGTACTACAAGACGCTTTTGTGCGACTTCAAGGCCATCCATCGGTACATCAAACGCCAGATCCCGGCAAAGGCACGGCGTTGGTTGGCCCGCTTGAGCGTCGCAATTGATGCTCCGGACATTGGCGCCCTCCTCCAGATTTGTGGACCCAACGTGCGCACGGCCTGGGCACTTGTCCTGTGGAGGCGCGCCGTGCGCGACCAAGGTTTCGATTCGAAAGCCAGACTTGCTTGTAGACCCTATTGGCTAGCCCTTGACCCAGCCATTCCAACCTGGGGCAACAAATCGGGGCCAAACCCATCTCTTGCGCCAGTCCTGGATTTCGCTCACTTATGGCTTGTTCGCTGGATCAGCGCCGCAGGGCTTCTGAGGTTTTGGCGTTCGGTTCGAGATGCTGTGGCACGCCGAAACCATCCGTCCCTCGCAGGCATGGGCATTCGAACCTCAACAGCGAGCTTGGAGCCGAGCTGGGGTATCGGAGTCAGCGCAGACAACGTGCTGACGCTGTGTTTCTCCAATGACAGGGCCGATGCCTTGGTTCACGCAGGAACACTTTTATGAAAAACCTAGGAACGTTTTTATGCAAATAAACGTCGAACTTCCCAAAACCGGTCTTTTGCCATAATTAATATCGCGACACGATTATAAGGATAATCATGACGCAGTCGAACTTCCCAAAACCGGTCTTTTGCCATAATTAATATCGCGACACGATTATAAGGATAATCATGACGCAGTTACATAATATTCATCCTTGGGTTTCACCAATAGGCCTGGAAAAGCGGCTCTTGGGGTTGCCGGCAAAACCAGCCGAATAGGGGTGCCTGTGCCTTACAGCGACCAATCCACCCTTACCCCTTCCCACCACCGCGGTCAGCACCCTCATAGCACTTGATTCGCCCTTCCCTGCTCTCTCCATTCACGGCAATGCGATGTGGGCAACACGGATCAACCAATGCACACACTACTACGGTAGAAACTGACTGCCCATAGCCACTCGTCGAGGCATCGTTGGTATTTACTGAACAGTAAATATGACCGCTTTCCAAAATCGCACGATCTTGTTTGATTTATTCTGCTATATCGAAAGTATTTATGTATTCAAAAAATGTGATCTATTATTTCGTCTAAGCGGAACTATCTCAGTATTTCCTTAATGTCTCTTTAGTTTCGGAAAAGCGAAATAATGGTCAGAAAACTACCCACCGTCGATCCAGACACTTCTTGGAGTGTTCGCGATATTCCTGGCTTGGGAAAGCTCGTGCGAAATCAGCGCGCCCACAGCAATTTGCGCATCGACGACGCAGCGGCTTTATGTGGTGTGTCCTCCGATGTGCTCTCCCGACTCGAAAACGGCAGGCCTGTGAACTTGGACAAGCTCCTATTGATTCTGCAAGGTTTAGGACTTCACATGATTGTGATGCCCGCTCGCCATGCGGTTGCACTGACTCCCGCATTGAAGGCAATATCCGATGATGTGGAGCCGCAATCATGACCACCGAGCAGTTCCATTTTCAGCAGGTCGACTATGCGCTTGACATCTACGCTGGAGAGCAATTGGTGGCCAGGCTGGGTCTGGAGGGTGACGCAGAACAATACAACCTGCAGTACGCAAAGTCCTGGGTCAGATCGCCCGATGGCTATCCACTGTCGCCCCACCTGCCACTGGACGGTGCAGCAAACAGCCACACCATCCGCCGCTTCCTGGAAAACCTGCTCCCCGAAGGCCGCGCTCTGGACGTCGCTTCTGTCTATACCAACATTCAAAAGAACAATGTCTTTGGACTTGTCCGCCATCTTGGCAAGGAGACCACCGGAGGTCTGACCTACCTGCCCGCTGGGCAGACCCCAAAAGTGCTTATTCCGACAGCACGCGAAATCTCGTTTCCTGAGCTTCAGGAAAGAATCGATCAGCGCAACCAGATTCCCTTCACCGTTTGGGATAGCAAGGTTCGCATGTCAGTGGCAGGGTTTCAGGACAAGCTTCTGGTGCACCAACATTTGGGGCGCTTCTTTCTGGCCGATGGATCACTGTCATCTACCCACATTCTCAAGCCCGAGCCCCTCTATACCGCCCTGCCCTGCATGGTGGCCAATGAGCACTTCTGCATGACCTTAGCAGCGCGCATTAGCCAGCAACGCTACAAGCAGAGCCATGTTGCCCAAGTTGAACTCCTGCGCGTCCCCTCCCCTGTCCTAAGCATTCGACGCTTTGATCGCAAGGCTCGCCGTCAGACCCAGGAAGTTGCCGTCCTCAGTCCGGATGGAAGATCCAATGGTAGGAATATGAATCTGGATCTGATGCATCGCCAACACACTATTGATGGCTGCCAAGCGAGTGACTTGTCCGTCGGTGCAAAGTACGAGCGCAACATGGGCAATGGCAAAGATGTCGCTCATATTCGAGACGGGGCCAGTTTCCAGAAGATTTTTGCAGTCAAGGCGCACCTCGAAACCCCCGCCGTTGGGGTGCAGCGCCTGGTGCTCTGGGCCACAACCACCCTGCTCTTTGGCAACAGCAACGCCCATGGAAAGAACATTTCCTTTCACGTGGGTCGTGCAGGCCTGAATGTGGCCGAACTCTACGACTTGGTGAGTGTCATGCAATATGACCGTGAAAAGCTAGAGCACTCGCTGGCTATGGCGTTTGGGGATGAGTTTGAACTTGCACAAGTCAAATCGTTTGCTCTTGCCGACTTCTGTGAACGGTGCTCAATCAGCCGTTCATTCTTTGCAAGGGAATTGGTTAACCTTTGCAATAGTGCTATCGAACAGGCGCCACTACAGACTCAGGAAGATATCTACGTTGGAGAGGAGCGCAATGTTGTAGCTTCAATCGCGGATTACGTAGTGGAGCGCGCTGAGATTCTGAAGGCTATGGCGAGGGATGTGACCCGCTATAAGCGCGAGATATTTTGAAACGCTGCTGCGATCCAGAGGCTGTGTAGGAGGCTTTGGGTACTTTCCGGGAGCAACGATGAGGACGCAAAAGAAAAAAAGGGGGGGGTGGAACCGTTCCACCCCCCCTTTAGCCATCAGCTCACACTCTAAGAGATCAGCGCTTTAATCCCCTTTTCCAACTCACTGAATCGCCTTGGATCGATATTCGCTAGATTGATTTGCGCAGAACCTTTCTTAGCATCAAACTTAATTTCCCCCGTCTGCCCTTCCCTACCCTTCACTAGGACCCTCTTGAGTGGGGGGGGTGGAACCGTTCCACCCCCCTCCAAGAGCAGCCTCAATACCTCTGCAGACCCCAAATTCTTCGGTGATTCGCGCAGTGCTTTGGCGCGCGCGAGAATAAGGTCCGGATCCTTTTGCATCGCATTCGTCAGCAAAGTTGCCCAGCGATATTGCAGTTCCAAAGGACTTGGGAACGCCGCGATCACATCAGAAGGAAGCCTGGCAAGCGCTAAAGCTTTCCCCAACTGGCTCAGGTCTATCGATGCCGCTTCGGCAAGTTTACGAGCGGAAGGGAAAAGTCCTTCGTCCAAGGCCTTGGCGTACGTAACGCCGGACTCCCAAGGACTTAGTGCCGCCCGCGCACGGTTCTCTCGGTCCATCTGGCAAAACAGCTCAGAATCTTCCATGTCATCAATCACCGCCAACACTTGCAGTCCAAGCTCTAAGCAAGCCCTGTGGCGACGATGCCCAAACACTAGTTCGTATTCACCAAGAACCACTTTGGAGGGGCGAACTTTGATCGCTTGAATATTGCCCCCGGCGCTTTCGATTTCATTTCTCAATGAATCAAACTCTGCTGAGCTATAGGACAGCTCATTGCGATTTGCCCACTTGCTCGCCTTTATCTTATTGGGGTCGAGCTTACGGGTGGCAACAGCACCGTCAAAGTCGGCCAATCTTTGCTTCAGGTCCACGTTCTCGGCAGCGACTTTTTCGTCGCGAAACAAGGCATCCGCATGCATCCCGATAGCCGTTTTGGCACCAAGGCCACGGTTGCCGACAGTCAGGCCAATGTGGCTCAAATCAATCTTTGCTGCTTTGTCCTTAAGCGCCATTCTGGTCTCCTGTCTGACGTTTCCACGCGAACATAATCTGCTCCTCTACCAACTCGACGACACGCTCATATGCGTCATATGCCCGCCGATATGTACGAGAATTGATAGTTGCCGGATCAGTGTCATAAACGGTTCCAAACTCAGCACTGGCACTTGCAGTCAATGCCGTCTTTGGGATTTCCACTGGCAAAACCATGCCTGCATATGCAGCCGTTATCCATTCCCGGACCACGCTTGACGATGCATCGTTGGCGTCCACCCGGGCAAGAAGGACATCAACAAAATCAAAAGTCTTCGTCTTCCCGCGATTCGTCACTAGATTAGCGGTTAGATCATTAAACAGATTCCAGAACTGGCCACTGGACGTAAAGTCTAAGGTACTCGGCGGCAAAGGCATGATGAGACCATCGGACGCTAGCAAGGCATTAATTGTCAGGTAGGACAGGGAAGGGGAGGTGTCCAGGATTATCACATCGTACTTGGTCCTAGCTGCGTCAATGCCATTGTTAAGCACATTCCAAAACTCAAAAGATCCTTCTGATTTCTGGCGAGAGGGGAGGGCGAACTCCGCCGAGTACAACGCCAAATTAGCCGGCACTATGTCGATGCCTGACCAATAAGTAGGAATGATCGCATAATCAATTGAGACTTCAGATCCAAAACAAAGTCCCAAAATCGTTTGCTCGTCGGCCACATCTACGTCTGGCAACAAGCCGAAAAGAGTTGTCATCGACCCTTGCGGATCTGTATCAATAACCAGAACCTTGTGCCCGCGAAGACTCAAACCTTGAGCCAACGTCACAGCCGTCGTAGTCTTCGTTACGCCACCTTTAAAGTTAGCTACCGAAATCGTGATGGCCTCTGCTTCTCTTGGTCGCATAAATTTGCTGCGAACAGTTTGCGCCCACAGACGTGTCGCTTCCAAACTGAACTTTCGGCGATGCCCACCTTCCATTTCACCAACTGGCAAATCACCCTTCTTTACTCGATAATCCATCTGGGCTTTTTCCAGGCCACATATCGCAGCGACTTGATTAGTACTGAACGTCGGAGGGCGTTTCCTAGCATCGGGCGCGAGCATAGTTCCGCGTACACTTTCAATGACTGCACCAACCCGGTTTGACGCGGAGATTAAGTCTGCAAGCGATACACGTGAATCCGGTTTTTTCTTGACTGACATGTGAAAATTCCTATTAGACGCAAAAATTAGCGTCTCACGCATATTGTGCGTCTTTTGATACAGATTTGGAAGTGCAGCGCCTCGCCCTTGTCAGTTATCCCCAGATAGGCGCTCTTCTCTTTTTAGAATGCTTTAATACCTTCAATACCTTTAGTTTGCTTTTCCTGTTTGAATTCAAGGACTTATCTCAATACAGGTGAGAAGAATCCCGGGTTATGTGAGGAGAAACAGCGGAACTGTGAGAGAAAGCATGAGATATGTGAGCGAACATGCTCACGCTATAGGCGGACTCCATCGACCGGCAAACGAAGTAAACCACGGCCACTATATTGGACCGTAACGGCCAGTTTCAGGTTTTTGCAACATGCCGCATGTATGAGGAATTGCTAAATGTGAGGAAAACCAAGGGAAGAGCGCTTGAGTGGCCAGCCAAATGTGAGAAGAACTATGGACCAATCGCTGGTCGATGTTGCCATTTAAGTAGATCGCCAAACATTTGCGTGAGAATGCTGATCTCACAGATAATTGAGGAATGAGCAGCAACGAGATTCTCGGACCGGACAAGATAGATAAGCCCGTTTCGGCCCTGGCGATGGTGCCCAAAAGTGGGACCATCACGCGGGTTGGGAGACAGGCGTATACGCTGATGATGTTTGTTGCCAGAGAGCAGGGCGCTGAAGACGGCGCGTCAGGTCTTTTTGGTGCCCCACTGAATTCAGTGATTCGTGGCTACGACGGTTCGATGGGAACAGTAAAGGATTTAAAGAAACATTTGTTGTCGATGGTCACACACGTGGTTGAGTGGCAGTCACCCTCTCCAGGCGAAACGGAAGAGTGGGGCGCGTGCGGCTTATTGTCTCAGGTGAGCCTTAAAAAGAAGAATGGCGAGAACTGGCTCTATTGGGCATATCCGCCAGCCTTGCGCCAGGAAATGCTCTACCCTTTGCGCTATGCGCAAATTCGAAGGTCTACCATCGCGCAATTTCGTTCTCATGCCGGATTGGCACTGTATGAAATTTGTGCGCGGTACAAAGACAATCCCTCACACCGAACTAGCAAGCAGCACTGGCACTGGTGGTTGCCGGTGCTGACTGGCAAACCAGTGCCACAAGAAATCAAGACAGAGTTCCGTTTCTTCAATCGCGACACCATCAAGCCTGCGATTGAAGAGGTGAATGAAGTAAGTGAATTGATAGTGAGTGTCCATGAGTTCAAAGTAGGGCGTTCAATCGAGTACCTTCAGTTCGAAGTTCACCATAAGCCTGAGGCGACAAGCAAGATTGTCAAAGCGATCGACATGAGTAAAGTTGCCCGTTGTATCCAATTGGGGATTGACTCCGAAATTGCCGAAGATCTCTTCATACGTCACGGAGAACTCGCTTTCGCAACGGCGGTCGAGCGGTTGGAGTTGCGACTGTCGTTACCCGGCAGTCCTATTTTGTCAAGACATGCTTACCTTAAGTCACTTCTAAGCGGTCGAGCGGTCGATAGGTCGGTACCAGAACCGCAACTGCCAGACTTGGCTGAACGGTCAGGTACGAGCAATGAAGATCCTGGGATTAAGTTGCAAGCCAATTTGCGCGAACGCGAAAGTGAAAAGCTATCCATCGTTCGGAAGGAGCTTGAATCCCTTTCTGCGTTCGAAATGGCGCAATTGCTTTCCGAACTTAGACAGGACTTTATCGCACGTCGTATGTCACAGGCAGTGATGAAACGATTGGACGACGGGAAGTGGGAATCTGCGCTCATCATGGGCGAGTTGGCACGCTTCTATTGGAGGCGAACACGAGGCACGGATTGGAGTACTGCTGACTCCCTCCCTAAGGTAGAACGTATTGAGCAGGCTGGATTGTTCTGAGCTTGGGCAAGGCCTCAGGTTATGACAATGACAACGCTTTGAGGAAGCGAATTGAAATTCTACGCAGACGTTGGTTAATCCCAGTGCCGAAGGTTGGGTAGGGGAGGGCGGTTACCTTGAAATTTCACCCATCGTATTGAAGTAAATTGAAGTGCTCGGCCGAGACCGTCAAGCAAGTGAAACTCTATGCAATGAAATGAAAACGGCCAAGACCTCGACTACTAACCATAGATTCTTGTACTTGAGGGACTTGCAGAATTCAACTGATTTGTCGAATTCTGCAAGTCCCTCATCACAGTAGCAATTTCATTGTGCTCAACTTGCATCCATGAAAAATCCGCCGATCTCACGGACGCCAAGATTGGGAAACGATAACCGCCCGGACGGCTTCCCAGGTGAAGCCGAACTGGCCGCCTTACGTGGCTGGTACGCCGGCTTGTCGTCGCGTGATTCCGTGGGCTGCTATTTGGAGTCGAAAATGGTCTCTGGTGTATCGACGCGGGGAATGATCGGGAATATTCGCCGCAAACTGATCAGCATTGCCCGCCAGCGACACCGACCTGATTTGGTGGCACTGCTTGATCATCCAGAGAATGAGCGCGCCTGGCATGCGAAGACCGTTGCCCATGTCATCAAGACACTACGCGTGGCAACTCAACCAGTTCCCAAGATTACCGATGACGTGAGCCTGTGGCTCTCAGTTCGTGCGGCCAATGCCCTGTACGTCCAAGGCATCAAGACGCGGGGGGGTTGGCGGTGCGTGTCCCCCGGCGTCGGCGCTGGTGGACGGTGGTCCCTGGGCTGGGAGCACAAGGGGCACGCCAAATCGAAGCCTTCTTTGCGGTCCACCCGCAATTGACCGAACGGGCACGGGAACTGATGGTCAGCGAAACGGTACAGTCGGTTGTTCCGTGGGAGCGCCTCCAAGTGCCGGAAGAACTCAACGGCACGCACGGCACTTTCCGTGTGCCGCCGTCGGGCTGCACGCTCAGTGCCGACAATGACTACGAGGCGGTACTGGTCTGGCTGGCATTGCACGAATCCAGTGCGACAAAACGTGCTTATCGCAAGGAAGCCGAACGTCTGATTCTGTGGGCCGTTGTTGCGCGAGGCCGGGCACTGTCGTCGCTCACAACCGAGGATGCGACTGCCTACCGGGGATTCCTGCGCAAGCCCACACCAAGCAGCCGCTGGGTTGGACCACCACAGACACGGTTTTCTGCGGAATGGAAGCCATTCGTGGCCGGGTTGTCACCCCGTTCCACGGCGTATGCCTTGAGCGTCATTGGTGCCAAGTTCCGCTGGCTGATTGAGCAGCGCTATGTGGTGGCCAACCTGTTTTCCGGCATCAAGGTGCGCGGTAGCAGCCGAAGCACGCCCATGGATGAAGAGCGCGTGTTCTCTGAGGGTGAATGGGCAATCATCCGGGCCGTTGCCAATGGGGGCTGGAGTGGTCATATGGATGGAAGCTTGCGGCAGCTCAGCGGTTGCGCTTTGTTCTGAACTTCGCGTATGCCACGGGTTTGAGATCCAGTGAGTTCGTGGGTGCCAACCTTGGGCAGATCGAAACGGATGCTCAAGGAGACCATTGGCTCAAGCTGGTCGGCAAAGGCAGCAAAGCGGGAAGGTGGCGTTGCCCCCGCTGGCTAGGGTGGCACTGGACCACTACTTGATGCAGCGAGGTGTACCAACGACGCCCGCAATGTGTAAGCCGTCCACCCCGCTCATTGCCGATCTGCATGCCGGCAATGGTCAGGATCGCATTACTTCGACCAGGTTGTGGAACGTCACCAAACGATTCTTCATGACAACATCGGATGCCATTGAGTCTGAGTCGCCGAAGACTGCTGAGAAACTGCGCCGGGCAAGTCCTCACTGGATGAGGCACACCCACGCCACGCATGCTTTGGCTCGATGTGCCGAACTGACTACCGTCCGCGACAATTTGCGCCATGCATCGGTATCCACCACATCGGTTTATCTGCATACCGATCAGGCCAAGCGGGCACGGCAAATGAGGGATGCTTTTGGGTCACCAAACGCCTAGCGCCTCAATGAACCAAGGGTTTGCACATTTACCCCAATGTGTCATTGAAACGCTTATCAGTTCATGATAAGCTTTGGCATGGGTTCACAACGTTCACCGGCCATTGGTTTGGAATATTTGCTTGGCTTGGATGGCAATGTTGAAGTTCAAAATGATGCAGGCTACTGGGTAAAGATGGAAGTTTCGGGTGTGGATGTGACGGCTGAGCGACCGCATGGCATCAGGTACAGCTTGACACTTCATGCGCCGGACAACACTCGGTTTATTGGTTTCGACAATGCCCATAGTGTGAGACCAGCAGGCTCGCGGTTCAAGCATGCTGGTAAAAGGTTTCCGTACGACCATCGCCATCGACACGCTCAGGGTGAGGGTGTGTTGTATGAGTTTGACACCGCTTACCAGTTGGTCAGTGATTTTTATGCTGAAGTTGATCGCGTTTT
>JFJP01005814.1_pt1 | contig 19625 bp, 13 predicted proteins | sample 431651 | NCBI WGS metagenome assembly JFJP01 (sample SAMN02602958, study PRJNA72255) | Microbial mat metagenome, whole genome shotgun sequencing project. | biome: fresh water; feature: sink hole; material: water; isolation source: purple microbial (photo- and chemosynthetic) mats found in...
GAGTGCCGCGTCTGTCCGGCCCAGAGCAAGAAGCGTGTTACCGCGGTTGTAGTGAGCTTCGGTGAAGCCTGGCCGGATGGCGATGGCGCGATCATGGCTCAACAGTGCGGCCTCCAGCTGCTGAAGCTCCTTCAGTGCATTGCCTCGATTGGAAAAGGCCTCTGCCAAGTTCGGATTGAGGGCAATGGCTTGCTCGTAGCTTGCAATGGCAGCCTCAAACTGGTTGAGCGCCTTGAATGCATTGCCGCGATTCAAATGGGCTCCCGCAGACGTCGGACAGATCGCTAACAATTGTTCGTAGCTTGATGCAGAGGCTCCAAACTGACCAAGCTCTTTCAGCGCATTTCCTCGATTGGTGAGTGCATCTGCGTAATCCGGTCTGATCGCGAGCGCAATGTCGTAACTCATCACTGCTGTGTGTAGTTGATTGAGTTTGCACAGCGCATTGCCACGGTTGAAGTAAGCTTCTGCATAGTCGGTTTTGATGGCAATGGCGCGGTCATAACTGATCACAGCAGCTTCTGGTTGGTCAAGTTCAAGCAACACATTGCCACGATTCGAATGGGCAAGGGCGAAATCAGGTTGAAGTGCAATGGCCTGGTCATAACTTGAGAGTGCTGCAGCGTGTTGATTGAGTTCCTGCAAGACGTTGCCCCGGTTCGCATAAGCTGCAGCACCATCAGGCTTGATGGAGATAGCTCGATCATAGTTTTCCAGCGCAGCCTGTAGCTCTTTGAGTTCCTTCAGGGCGTTTCCCCGGTTGAAGTAGAAATCAGAGTTTTTTGGGTGTATCTCGATGGCTTGACTGATCAACTCCACCGCCTTGCGATGGTTGTTGCACTGAAGGCTGATAACGCCCAACAAATGAAGCGCGTCGAAATGCCTGGGTTGCGTTTTGAGTATGTCCTCGTACAGTGTCTGCGCGACTGCTAACTGCCCTTTTTGATGAAGTCCCAAGGCTTGCTCAAATTTTTCTTGGGCTTGGATTGCTGATTGAAAGGGGGCAGCATTGAGCGTGGAAATGGGGTTCAAAACTGCGCGATCAAAATCTGATGCGAACTTCCCGTCAACATCCACTGGCGTGGCGAGCAAAACTGCCTCCCAGCCATCTGTAAGTTGCACCCACTTGAATTGGTAATCATATTTCACCCCAGTTGACTCGATAAACCGCGGGATAGTAATGACATCGTCCCATTTGTGGTATAGACACAAGGCAAGTCTAGGCTTGAATCGTTGAATAGTCTGAAAAGCACCTTGAAGAGCCGGCAACTCGGCTCCCTCAATGTCCATTTTGATGACGTCCACACGTTTCAGATTGTGTCGAGCTGCATAATCATCCAAGGTAATAGTTTCAACCTTCTCGCCAGCATCACGGTTGCCAAATATCGTAGTTGCACTTTGAACATTATTGTCTGAAACGGTAATGGTCTTATTGGAAACATTGCTCAATGCAAGCCTGTTGACGATAATGTTTTGAGGTTTTACATGATTAATTTCCAAGTTAAACTGAAGCAAAGCAATATTTTCATTGAGTAACTCAAAGCAATGAATATCGCAATTTCCTTTTAGCTTGTGACTAAATAGTACCGCTGTGTCACCAATAAATGCGCCAGCATCGATGATTACATCACCTGGAAGGATTTTAAAATTTTTGTGTTCATACTGGTTGTAGAAAATATCATGTACGCCTAGAACCCATTCGTAAGCTAGTAAATTAAAATCAAAACCTTGAGAGGCGAAATTAATAAGTTGATATTTTTTATTTTCAACTAATATGTTTTCACGAGTTTCATTTTTAATTTCTTGTATTTTCTTGTTATAACTTATTAATTCAGTTTGGTTGATAATGTCGATGCCTCCCCAGCGCTTTAGAAACCAAGTGACAAATCGCAACTTGTCTTCATCATCGAGTTTTTCGTATAACGCTCTAGATATGAAAGGAAGATGACTGCTGAATTTTTCAAGAACACATGCAAAATTCTTGATGTGAATATCGCTCAGTGAAGGAAGAACTTTGACCAAATCTTCAAAAAATGTCATGCTGTATCGCCAATTAAGCGCTCGTAAATTTCGGCATCCAGTGCACGCCAATGTTGTTGTGTGGCAAAATATTATGAAAAATTGATAATACTTGGTCTGCCCAATTTTGATCACGGAGAAATCATTGATTCCAAGCGTAAATTGAACCAAGGTCTATATAGCGTCAATGATGATAATTTACGTCCACCAGTCAGTGGCTTTTGTCACTTGCCGCAATCCTTGAGGCATTGGCTTGCCAGTGGGTACTGCCAGCATCATTAAAGATATAACATTTTTTGGTGACCAATGATTATCAGGGTTGTTATAGTGGTTTTCAGTTTGAAAAATTGGTGCTGGATGAAAGAAAATGGTATAATCTAGTTTTATTAAATAATCTAATAAATCGCTTGATTTTTCAATTAAATCATTTTCAAAATAAATTACGGGATGAAATTCTTTAATTAAATTAATTCCACTTCTAATGACTGAAAGCTCATTTCCATCAACATCAATTTTTATAAAATCCAATCGACTTAAATTAAGATTGTCAAGTGGAGTAAAAACTGGGTCCCATGTGTCACCTATGTATGCAAACTTTCCCCAAACTTCACTTGCAACGTCAGCGTTTGGATTTTCAGCGACAAATGCGTTAATAGGCTTGGTGTTTTTTATATTGTTTAAAGCTAAGTTCGCGCAAAGAGTGTTGAATACTTCGGGGTGGGACTCGTAAGCGAAGACCTTACCACTTTCTCCAACTATGCTGGACATGGGCAAAGTTAAGTCGCCAATATTAGCTCCCACATCAATTGAAAAATCGCCAAGTTTTAGGTATGCCTTAAATACAGCGACCTCCGATTCGCTGTATTCGCCATATAACTCAAAGCATTTTCCAATGTATGGCCCGTTGTAAATCATCCAGCCATATCTGCAATGACCAATTTTTGTTTTTCCAATGTTGAATTGAATGATATTTTTCATGTTAATCTTACTAGTAATCCGATCAAATCATTGGCGTTAGTACATCAATATTTCGTCAATAAATTGAATTAAATATCTTCAGAATCAATCTGGTATTGAATTAATATTTGAAACGAATATTAAATCCGTGGTTGTATCTTTTATCAGAATGCTTGTATTCACTTGCTGTGATGGTGAATAGTGGTCGTGATACGTTTTACATCGTCATCGCTGAGATCCGGATAAATTGGTAGACAGATCACTTTTTCAGAGATTTCAGACGCCACTGGCAAATTGGCGCGTGCAGAGGAAGGTAATCCTCGGTACATGGGGAAATCAGAGATCAGCGGATAGAAGTAGCGTCGTCCAAACACGTTGGTATCACGCATGCGTTCGTGGAGTTCGTCGCGAGTTAGCGGGTAATCTGGCTCTACCAAAATCGGGAAATAGGCGTAATTGGCCACCTGTTGCCCCGTTCGTTGAATGCATCGAATACCTGGAATGCCGTGAAGCAGATCGCGATACAGGCTGTCAATTTCACGGCGACGGGTCAAAACCCTGTCAACGTGCTTGAGTTGGAGTAAGCCAAAGGCAGCATTGATTTCACTCATCTTGCCATTAATGCCGGTAGCCACCACCGTGGTTTCGTTGACAAAACCAAAATTTTTGAGGTGGTCGATGTGCTGCTTTGTTTTTGCGTCAGGACAAACAATTGCTCCACCCTCAAACGTATTGAAAACCTTGGTGGCGTGAAAACTAAGTACGGAGAGGTCACCGTGGTTGAGCACGCTACCGCAATGGCATTGCACACCAAAGGCATGGGCGGCATCGTAAATTACCTTGAGGTTGTAGTTATCTGCAATCTCTTGAATGGCATCAACATCGCAAGGATTGCCATAGCAGTGCACTGGCATGATTGCCGTGGTCTGCGGTGTAATGGCCGCCTCAATTTTCGTCGGATCCAGATTAAGTGTCTTCGGGTCAATGTCGACAAACACGGGTTTGATGCCATTCCACTTTAAGGAGTGTGCTGTCGCAACGAACGAATAGGGTGTGGTGATTACCTCGTCAGTGATACGTAAGGCTTGTAGCGCCGTGACCAGGGCAATGGTGCCGTTGGTGAAGAGCGCGATGTGTTTGACTCCCAAATATGCGCACAGCGCAAGCTCCAGTTCTCGGTGGAAAGGTCCACCGTTGGTGAGAGTCTTGCTGGCCCATATCTTTTCCAGATAGGGAATAAATTCGTCTAGTGGCGGAAGTGATGGCTGGGTGACGAAAATAGGATTTCGCATGATGCGTATCTAGCTAAAGGAACGTAACTGACTTGGCAAGAAGATCAATTCGATTGACCCAATCCTTGAAGTGAAATCTGTCGTGATATCGCCTTGAAAACTGTTGGGCCATGTTTAGATGCCCTTCAGGGTCGCGTAGGATTGCCTCGCATTTTTCGGAGAGTTCCCCGCCCTTGAAGCTGAAGAACAACGAATCAAACCGGCCAATGTCGGGAAAGCTGTCTTCCAGGTTAGCACTAGAAAGAAATGCACACTGGTTATCGATAGCGCGACGCGTGCGATCGTGAAGTTCTTTGGCGGGGCTGATGTCGATCAAGCCAAACTTTGAATAGTAAAAGTCTTGTGAATCAGCCATGTTGCGCCCAGGCATAAATGAGTGTGATGGTGCAGAGTGTTTTTCGATCCTGTCCCATCCCCGTCCATAGATACGAACAGGGAACTCGCGAACGCTAGCCAACGCGGCGATGCTTTTGAAATTGCGCACGTAGTAGTCAAGCTGACTGTGGTACTGATGAAACTCGGCAAGGTTGACTTCCGGCTTGAGCCAGTCGATGTCGTTGTTGGCGATCAGCTCATCCAGGACGTCGTGAGTTTCCACGTAGTATTCGGATGTAATGAGTGACTTCAGGGTTTCTGCTGCCATCATGTAGGCGTCAAAAGCAGGTTTGCTCAAACCCTTGCGCCAGATAGCCTCGGTTTCGTTAGTGTCAGTGATGTTCTTTGCCACCACGAAATAGTCACCGGTAAGCTCCTTTCTTCGAGGCTCATAAAAGAGTTGTGGAAAGTCGAGGGTGCTGGCTCCGCGCACACGGCGGAAGTGTTGATTTGAATACCTCGCAAAACTTGCATTTGTGTACAAGTGAAAGCAATAACGGCTCTCCAATTGATGGTTGACAGGCATATGGGCAGGGTGATCTCCGTGTACGCAGATCAGCGGAATCTTTAGCAGGCTCCAAATGCTTTCGTTCTGGCTCCCCAACTTTTGACCAGATCCCAAACCTTGCCATGTATAGGCAAACTCCACTCCTTCAGAAAGAAGCCCAATCAGCCTAGTGGGCCAATTGCTGTCAGTTATCTCAAGGATTTCAACATCTTTTCCGCATGCAAGGAAATAGTGCTTCAGAGAAAGATTCACGAAGCTGAAAGGGTCGTTAGAACCAGCCTTCCAGTTGAGGATAACGACCTTCATAATATTCCTGTTAAAGGTTTCACCGTGCGTGTGGATCAGTGCCCGTATGACTCCTGTCTATGCCTGATCTATCGAGTCTCCATCCTAAACATGAATGTTCAGCAAGCGGGGCACAGTTGCATTCTCACCGGTCGTCAGAAACTGATGCGAATATTCGATCTCCCACTCCGAGAAATACCGGCTATTTCAACAATTGCAACACACCCTGCGGCAATTGATTGGCCTGTGCCACCATGGCAGTGCCCGCCTGCTGCAAGATTTGGGTGCGTGACAAGTTCGCTGTTTCCATGGCAAAGTCAGCGTCCATGATCCGGGATCGCGAAGCACTCAGGTTGTCAGAGGTGGTTTGCAAATTGGCTATGGCGTTTTCGAAGCGCGATTGCAAGGCTCCGAATTTGGCGCGTTGGCTCGAAATGGTCGACAACGCAGCATCAACAATGCCTAGTGTCCGGTTGGCTGCCGCCACGGTGCTGATGTCCATGGCTTCAACAGTTTGAAGCTGGCTACCCATTAACTTCCCAGTAGTGAAGAAGCCGGGACCGCCAGCCGCAGAAGCAGTCCCTACAGAAAATGACTTATCTGAGTCGAAAGTAACTTGTCCGGTAACCCAGGTGCCTTGTATGTCCCAGGCCGGATTTGATCCATAGTTGGTTAAAGTCGCAGGGACTGACAGTGAACCTGCCGTCCCGTCCCCGTCGATAGCGTGCAGATCGTCCAGGGCAATGGGGTTTGATGCGGTAGTGTCAGATACGTTGTTGATTCGCAAATCTTTGCCAACTTCATTGGTCAGTTGAATTCCGTAGTAGCCATGGTCAGTTGTGACTATCTTGGCCGTAAAGCCCGTCTTGCCAGAAATGTCGTTAAAGGCTGAAGCCGCAGTGCTGAGTTGGTCTGCAGCCGTCAAAGCACCGGTACCACTAACACCTGCCACGGTGAAGGATACGGTCTGGTAGGACGTTGGGTTAGGGGATGTTGCGTCGTTGGCAAGCTGGAATGAATATGTCTTACCTTGTTGGAACGAATTCGTTCCGCCATTGGCATCGTCGGCGCCGAGAACAAACGTGGTGAGGCCGGTGGCGGTGACGCCAGTGCCAGACTGGTTGATTAGCGCTGCCACAGTTTCAGCGCTTGAACCGGCTGCTACAGTAATGTCCACATTGCCGGCTGCAGCGCCAATGCTCAGCGTGTCAAGCTGAATTGCAGATGTGTTTGCGACGGTACCAAATTGGCTTAGGGACGAACCGGTGGTGCTGCCAATGGTGAGGTCACCCAAGCCTGTTCCTGTTTTTGCGTCAAGTGCGCCGATGCGATAGTTTCCGTAGGCATTGGTCTGAAAATTGGCGGACGTGCTGACAATGGTCTGATTGGCATTGGCACCGACCTGGAAAGAAGCTGACGTGAAACTGCCATCCAGAATATTCTGGCCGTTGAATTGTGTTGATTGGGCAATCCGGTTGAGTTCAGCGGTTAGTTGACCCACCTCGGCATTAAGCGCTGTGCGGTCACTGGTGGAGTTGGTGGCGTTGGCCGATTGCACCGACAGCTCACGAATGCGCTGCAAAACACTTGAGGCACTGCCCAATGCACCTTCAGCCACTTGTGACAAAGAAATGCCGTCGTTAGCATTGCGAGCGGCCTGGTTCAAGCCGCGAATCTGGGAGCTCATCCGGTCGCTGATGGCCAACCCCGCCGCATCATCCTTGGCGCTGTTAATGCGCAGGCCTGAGGACAGGCGCTGCATGGAGGTCATCAAAGAGGCCTGCGACATATTTAAGTTACGCTGCGCTGTCAGTGACGCGATATTGGTATTGATGGTTGAGGCCATTGCGGAACTCCTAAAAATTTGAATCGGCTTCGCTGCCGATTGCAGAGCCTGCTGTCTTGCAGGCAATCAGTAACGATGGACAAATTGTGAGGAGGCTGTTCTTTTTCAAAGCACCAATAAACCCTGAAAAAACCCGGCTAATTCATGCGACTTGAAAAATCTTTATAGGGGTAAACCCTTAAATTCAGAATGAAACGGGTAAATCCCCAGTTTTTCAAAATTTGTAGCAAAAAAGCTGTGATAAAGCGGGTGTGGTGTGTGATGCGGCTCAAGTTCCAGATGGATCAGCCGAAAACTACTCCAACGGGCTCATAGCGGGTTCGTCGTCCGGCAGGCCATTGGCACCGGTCGTAACGCAAGGCAGAAATGCCGAGCGGTTAGATCGGCATGTTGCCGGATTTAGTCAGACTTACTAGGAGTATCAAAATGGCAATGAGCATCAACACCAATGTCAATTCGTTGACAGCACAACGCAACTTGGGTATGAGTCAGGCAGCACTCTCCACCGCCATGCAGCGCCTGTCTTCAGGCCTGCGCATCAACAGCGCCAAGGATGATGCGGCGGGGTTGGCCATTAGCGACCGGATGAGCTCCCAGGTTCGCGGTTTGAACCAGGCTGCTCGCAATGCCAATGACGGTGTTTCGCTGGCTCAAGTGGCTGAAGGTGCCTTGGGTAGTGCCGGTACCATTTTGCAGCGTATTCGCGAACTGGCGGTGCAGTCAGCCAACGCGACCAATTCAACCAGTGACCGTCAGGCCCTCAACTCTGAAGTTCAGCAACTGACGCAGGAACTGCAACGCATTTCAACCACGACCGAATTCAATGGCCAGAAATTGCTTGACGGTAGCTTCAGTTCGGCGCAATTCCAGGTGGGTGCCAATGCCAATCAGACAATTACTGCGACATCCGGTAATTTCCAGACCAGTTCTTATGGGAATTACCGCATTGGTTCAATCGATGCCCAAAAAGAAACCGGTCTTGGTGACCTCACTATCGGCAGTACCGCTGGTGCCAAGGCGACGCAATTTTCAGCTACGGCAACCGACACCTCAGCCATCTTGGCAGACACTTTGACCATTGGTTCTGCGTCGGGCGACGTTGACATTACCGTGGCTGCAGGTTCTAGCGCCGAAACCGTGGCGGCTCTGATCAGTAAGTCGGGTACCGGTGTCACTGCAACGGCACTGACGTCGTTTGTTCTCGGCGCAGACGATGCTGGCAGTAATACAAATTCGTTCCAGCAAGGTGTTACCTATTCGTTCCAACTCGCCACCGACAATACGGCAACTGCACCGTCCTCTTATCAGACAGTATCTTTCACAGTTGCTGGAACAAATGGTTCAGGTGCGCTGACGTCGGCTGACCAGCTCAGCAGTGCGGCAACGGCGTTTAATGATATCGCTGGCAAGACTGGCTTTACCGCGAAAATCGTGACGACCGATAACGGCTATTACGGCATTCAGTTGACCAACGAAGTAGGCAAGGACCTGCGGATTGCCAGCGTTTCGTCAACTTCAGCAAACGCCGTGGCGATTGATGACTTGTTTGCCATCGACGGTGCTACCTCGACCACCGCTGGTACGGTCAACCTGGCAGCTGATGGTGCGCAAACAGCTTGGGATACAGGTGGCGTGTGGGTCTCTGGTCAAATTACTTTCGACTCGGACAAGTCTTTTGCCATCTCTTCAGCAAAGAGCACTTCGGGCACAGCCACGGGTTACTTCGTGTTGGACGCAACACAGGGAAGCCAACTGCAGACGGTGGACAAGATGGATGTCAGCACCGTTGATGCTGCGCAGCGAACCATTGCGATGGCAGACTCGGCTCTAGCGTCGGTGAATGGTCAACGAGCCCGGTACGGCGCCTTGCAGTCGCGGTTCGAAAACGCAGTGTCAAATCTGACGACCACGTCAGACAACTTGAGTGCATCAAAGTCGCGGATTCAGGATGCTGACTTTGCAACAGAAACAGCCAGTCTGTCACGGGCACAGATCCTGCAACAAGCCGGTACGGCGATGGTGGCTCAGGCCAACACGTTGCCGCAGGGTGTGCTGTCCCTGCTGCGTTAAGCGAATAGGGGCTTGACACGGCCTTCCTAGTAGTTTAGTGAAAAAGGCGACGACAGTTATGCTGTCGTCGCCTTTTTATCTTGGTGCGCCCGGCAGCGCGCACTTACTTGGAGGTGAAAGCCCTCTGCTCCTGGGCCATTGCTAACCTGGAGGACGCCGAAGGTATTGTGCCGATCTGACGGTCAAGAATCGTAAATGAGGCAACGTGGCAGGGTGAGCAGTCCACTTCTGTTTAACGCGCGTGCGTCGAACGCAGCACGAAGATCGGGCGGTTGAGGAACTCGCCCATGTCGTCGATGCGGCTGATGTTGGTCGCCGACAGCGGTACAAAGCGCACACCGCACTCTTGCCGCTCGGGTACGCCAATGGCTTGCACCGTCCAATGACCGGAGATGCCGCGTGTGATGAAATCGATCATCTCAGCCTTGGTGCCATGCTCGAATAGACCATTGCGACGGTCGCCCTTCCAATTGAAACCAAGCTGGAAGATCAGTGTGTCGACGCGGCTGCTCAAGCTGTTGAGTTGCTGAAGCATTCGCAACTTGGCCCCATCTTTGGCGATCTGTCCGTCGCCATAGTCGTGGCCCAGGTGGTGCAGCACGTTGAGCAGCAGCGCGACATCGTGGTGGTCGGCTTCGGTTCCGTCATCGAATTGGTAGTAGCGGCCGAGGAAGGTGAAGCGCGCCTGCTCGTCTAGCTCGTGTATTGCTTGCGTCAGGAACTGGATGCACGAGGCCTTGCCCTCATAACCGGTGACGCGCGCGGCTCCGGCATCGAGCGCGCTCATCAGGAAGTAGCCGACATTACAGCCGATGTCGAGCACAAACTTGCCGCGGAAGTCGACCTGTTCAAGAAAATAGGCCCAGCGCTCGCGCTCCCAGAAGGTGTAGTGGTTTTCCAGTGATGTTCCTGCTACTAGCGCGTTTAGCCGCTCGGGCAGTATGTGGTAACCAATATGCTTCTCGCTTCGGTTGTGGTGGCCAATTAGCGCATGTAGCTTGCGCGCAGTATCCAGGGTGATGGTCATTATCTCGGTTTCCTTTTAACTAGATCCATGGGACAGCGCCAGCCAGGACTGTGCCACCGGCGGCGGGCAGGCGTTGAAATAGCGATCGAATATCGCGAGCGCTTGCGGCACGCCGATCAGGCCGTCGGCCACGTGGCACCAGTGCCGCACATCGGCGCGGCTGATCACAAGGTTGACGCGGATCGGGATCGCGGGCAGGCCTATCGCTGCCGCAGCCGAGGCGCGGTGGTTTCCCGCGGTAATAAGCCAGCGCCAGTGGCCTGCCTCGTTAACGAGCGCGGTGGCGCGCACGTCGCCGTCGTTTTCGTCGCTGCGTTGGTAGCCGTGTTCAAGTATGCGGCGTATCACGATGAGGATGCGCTCGGCCTCGATGCGTATCTTCTCGTCGCTGACTGGGCCACAGAACAGCCAACCATCCTCGATGCCGACCTCGCGGCCGACGGTGCTATTTTCTGCTAGCGCTGCCTCTTCGTAGGCTTGGCGGTAGCTCTCGATGCTGCGTGCCCGCCATGGGAATACCGCTGCCCATGGGGGTGCCGCTGCCAGAGCTTGCGGCGCGTCATCGCCTTCCAAACCCAACCACTCAGCGGCATGCGCGGGGCGTACGCACTCGTAGTACGGGTGCAGCGTTCTCAGCATCACGTCAGACACATCCGCGCAGTCTGGACCATGCTCCAGAGCGGCCCGCGCGGCCTTGAAGAATGGCGTGCTGCGCCCAGCATCCAGTCCGGGCTGTGCGCGGCCGTGTTCGAAGCGGCCCCATACCACGCACTGACTAAACATTTCGCTGTAGCGAAGGCTTAAGGGGTGGTTGGTGGACTCGCGTAGGTCCAGCACCTTGTGCGCATTCAGGCGCGCTGGCTCGATCGCAAAGCGAGCGCCGGCCACCAGCGGACGCGACTCAGGCCAATTCGTCGGGCTCGTCAATGAAGTCGAAGAAGTCATGATCAAGGTTTGGGGAAAAGATTGCAGGCTTCCAGATCGCACCGGCGATCTCAGGGTGCCCGTTTGAACAGTACTGTAGACGGCCGTAACGCGCCCAGCGGATGAATTGCAGTGCGCTGTATACCTGGGTCAGGAACAGCTTGTGCCGATTAACTGCCACAGGAAGGGAGCGATCCAGCGGCAGCGCGGCTTGCATCACGATAGGGCCGGAGTCTAAGCCCTCGTCAATCGCGTGAAGCGAACTGCCCATGAAGGTGGCGCTGGATGTGAGCGTGTCCTCGAAACCGTGCATACCTGTGAACGATGGAAGCAGCGAGGGGTGGCAATTGAATATACGCCCGCGATGCGCGGCAAGGTACTCGCCCTTTAGTAGCCGCGTGTAAAAGCTCAGAAACAATATGTCGGTCCGGTTGATGAAGCGTGCGTTTAGCAGGTCCGAAAAGGCTTGGCCGGTACTCGACGATAGACATCGTGCTGAGACTCCGGCCTGGGCCGCTACTGCGAGAAAGCCACATTCGCGATCACTCACAGCTTCCAACGTGGCCTCACGCACGAAGCTATGCCGCAGTAGGCGCGACAGCACCCCACCTTCGGTACTGCCTAGGAACACGATGTACGGTGCCCTCATTCGACGTGTTCCAAGGTGTAGGACTTCATCTTTTCGGCGACCTGATGCGGCGGCAGATGCATCAGAGCGTCGATGATCGATAGGCCTGGGACGAAGGCATGGCTACCGACCTGCGCATAGGGTAAAAGTACCGGTTGCACAATGCGCAGCGCCACGCCGAATGGTGCGAAGTCGGTCTGTCGGTACAACATACGGCCGCCAGGCGAGTTGATGTAACGCCGCCCCCCTAGTGCACGGGTGATCGTGGCCAGCCGTTCTGCGCGCGGCAAACCGCGCGTAGTGGCCAGTTGCTCCGACGAACGGACGAAGCGCCGCAGAACGCCAAGTCGTTCAGCTCCAAGGCGCACCGATCGCATCGCGAGCTCGGCCATCGACGTTGGGTCTCCTTCCAGTACCTGCTGCACCCAGGCATAGGTAGGCTCAAACTGCGGCGCGCGCCGGTAGGCGCAGGCCAACTGCTTGAGGAGGCGCGCGCGGAAGGTTGCGAAGTCGTGCGTTCGCAAAGTATCGATCCTGTCACTCGCCAGTGGCACCGTGAAAGTGTGCGGAAATCCGTGGATCAGGATCCGGTTGCGGTTAATCCAGCCACGCGAAATGTGTTGCACATCGTCGTAAAACACGAAGTGATCGCAGGCGTGTAGCAGGCTGAAGTAGCCCAAGTACGGGAAAATGTAAGGCTGCATCACAGAGACCACTGGGCCGGGAAGGTCGGCCCAGTCGCCCGGCACGCCGCTCTTGCTGTCAATGGGGGGCGAGTTGGTAATGAGTTGGAGGTTGTTCATTCACGGCGATGCGGTGTGCTCAGGCTATGAGCGGCATGTCAACTGCGCCAGAGAAATTTGAGGGTTTCCAAGGTTTCACTGCTGAAATCATAGCAGATGGCACGAGAATTCCCGGTGTTGAGGACATATGAAGATGGAAACGGTGGATGTAATTTGCTGATAAGCGTAATTTGCTATCCATAGCATAGCGAATATTGGTCTTTATCAGCGCGAACAGCACACCGGTGTTGTACTTAACCAGTAACTAGCAGGTTAATCTTTGGGAGGCTGTGCCGATAAAGGAACTAGGGTGATTCGATTTTCAGACCTCGGGGTGGGCAATTGCACCTTGATTGCCTGCCTTATGGGGCGCTTGCTAGCAGCGCCACTGCAGATAATCGGAGGCGGTGAGTAATTACAGGAGCGACAAAATGGCCACTATTTCATCAGTTGGTATCGGTAGCGGACTCGATGTCAATAGCATTGTCAGCCAGTTGGTAGCACTGGAAAAGGCGCCATTAAAGGCTTTGGGCACGCAGGCGACCAATGTTCAAAACCAGATTTCAGCATTTGGGCAAATTCAGTCTGAATTTTCTGCTCTGGCCGACGCAGCCGGCCAAATTTCTGATAGCAGTGCCTGGATCGCGCGCGCCGCTTCGTCCTCAAGCACAGCGGCCACCATCGCGGTCACTTCTGCGGCCACTTCCACATCGTTCAGTCTGGATGTGGATGCCCTTGCGCTGAGCCAGACGGTGTCATTTGCGCCCCCCACCGGGACCAAGGTGGGGGCCGGCACTCTGACATTCAGCATTGGTAACTGGACTGGCGTCTCGACGGATGCTGCCGCCGACAGCGCAGCCGTGGCCGCGGCGAATGCCGCGCTGCCCATTGCACAAGCCGCTCTGGTGACGGCCAATACCAATCTGACCGACGCCAACGACGCTCTGGCGACTGCCAATGAAGATCTTACTACGGCCAGTGATGCGTGGACGGTTGCTGATGATGCGTTGACTGCCGCCAACGATGCGCTTGCTGCGGCCAGTGCAGACTCGGCATCGACAGATGCTGCACTGACGGCGGCCAATGCCACCTTGCTGAGCGCCACCACCACCAATACCCAGGCGCAAAGCGCATTGACAGCCGCGAACGCCACACTGGATACCAAAACGGCGGAATCCGCCACGGCCGATACCGTGCTAGCTGATGCCAATACCGCCCTGGATGCGGCCGTTACCGCCGCGGTCAGTCCCAACGATGCCTTGACGTCTGCCAATACTGCGCTGAACGATGCCATTGCTGCTGCCGTTGACCCCAATAACACCTTGGCAAGCGCCAACACGACGTTAAGTAATGCGACCACCGGCTTGTCCAGCGCCAACACTGCGTTGACGAATGCCAACAGCGCCCTGGCAACAGCGACCACGGCTCACACGGCTGCTGTTGCCGCGTCCGTCACGGCGGCGAGCAACGCGTACGATGCCAGTGTGCCCGCAGACGCCGCCCTAGCCGACGATGCGACGGCCAAGTCGGCCCTTGATGCCTATTCGGCGGCTTACACCGGGCCGGGTGCCACGGCCCTGGCCAGCTATTCAACGGCCTACACAGCCTGGGTGGACGCCATAGCCGCGAACGACCACAAGACGCCTGCGCTTCAAACTGCGGAAAACGATGCCCGGTCGGCAAAAGTGCTGGCGTATGGAGCTTTGTACAGTGCAGACCCCACTGCCCGGCAAGCGGCGGACGCGATTACCGCCACCGCCGACGCCAGCGATGCGTCGGCACTCAAGGGCGTCAAAATCTCCGCGGCAGACGCGGCAACGGCCGCCACAGTTGCAGAGGCCACGGCGCTAGGTGTAAAAAACGGTGCGATTGCTACTCAGTCAAGTGCCGCAGGGAATGTGTTGTCAGCCCAAGGTGTTTATGACACCGCTTTTGCAGACCAGGCTTCGGCAGCTTCAGCTGCTGCATCGGCGAACGGTCTGGTTACGACCCGGACTTCTGAACGAGACGCTGCCTCTTTACTTGCCACTGCTGCTAACAATCTGGTCAGCACCCGAACCGCCGAAAGAGATGCCGCTGCCACCGCAGCGCAGACCGCTGCCGATGCTGTCACCGCTGCAACATCTGCCAAGAACGCCGCTGCCACTACCGCGCAGAACGCAGCTGACGCGTTGGTCACGGCCACAACCGAGCAGCAGGACGCTGCCAGTGCTGCGGCACCCCTGGCAGCAGTAACAGCCGCTGCCGCTGCTGATCAAGCCAATGCCGCAGCGGCGGCCAGTGACGCCACCACTGCCAAGAATCTAGCAACAAGTGCCCAAGCCGCAGCGGCGGCGGCCGTTGCAAGCGCCACCACAGCGGTAGCCAATGCCACAACAGCTGTCGCCAATGCCACTGCTGGGCGCCCCACCTTTGTATCGGCTGGTGGTGCCGACGTTGCAGTGGCCGTCACTGCGGACGATACGGTGGCGACTTTGGTCACCAAAATCAATGCAGCAAATGCTGGGGTGGTTGCCTCCACTTTTTTTGATGGCACCAGCACGCGTCTGCAATTGGTCTCTAAGAGCACTGGTAAGGAGGCCGGGTTCCGTGTGCAGGTAACAGACACGGGGGATGGCAACAATACGGACGACGTTGGGTTGTCGCGCCTGGCCTATGACCCTGCTACCAACCCGTTTGGTGCCGGTGTCGTTGCCACTTATGGACAGGACGCAAAAGCACGCATCAACGGCCTGGCCGTGACATCCAAAACAAATACCCTAACCGGTAACATGACTGGTGTCACGATCAACCTGGTGAGCACCACTACCACGGGCTATGGAACGGGCACTGAAGCCAAGTCTCCGATCACAATGACGGTACGCGATGATGTGACAGGCAGTGTCAAGAATGTCCAGAACTTTGTGGATGCCTATAACAAGCTCGCAACCGATCTAGCGAGTTTGACGAAATACGACGCCACGACCAAGACTGCAGCGGTCTTTCAGGGTGACTCTGCGGTATTGGGTCTGCAAAGTGTGCTGCGCAACATGATGACCTCCATCAGCACCGGCAGTGCCTACAGGCACCTGAGCGACATAGGTGTTCAGCTATCGAAAGACCGCGTTTCGCTGGAAGTGGATTTCACCAAGCTTAGTCTGGCTGCCAACAACGGAACTGAGCTATCTAAATTCTTCACGCAAAACAACGGTAACCCATTGACCAATGGTTTTGCGCTGAAGTTGCGGGACTTGGCTAGAGGCGTCATGGCAACAGGTGGTTCGGTGACGAACGAGGCTAATGCGCTGAAAGGTCGATTGAAACGCAATGAGACCGAGCAAACCAAAGTTAACGAGCGGGCTGCCGCTTTCGAAACACGTTTGCGCGCTCAATATTCTGCGCTCGATGCCAAGATGGCGGGGTTGACTGCATTGAATGCGTATGTTGCCCAGCAAGTTGCGACATGGAACAAATCCACAGCTTGAATTTGTGGATGAAATTGAGTACTAACCCTTTACGCGTTTGTGCTGAAGGCTACAAAAACCATAGTCTGTGACGGGTAGTGATGGTCGAATTTCTTGTTTACGCAATTTGCTTTAGTTGTTCAATAGTTTGCCGATAATGAGTACAACTAGATAAGGAATTCAGCATGTTTACCTCGGCAACGTTTCGTGCAGCACACGCTTACAAGCGCGCCAGCGTTGAGTCAAGTGTCGAGATGGCGGACCCGCACCAGCTTGTTGTGCTGTTGTTTGAAGCATTGCAACGCGCCATCGGGGCTGCTAAGCTGTCAATGCAGGCTGGAAATATTTCGGCCAAGTGCGAAAACATTAGCAAGGCGATACGGATCATTGACGAAGGTTTGAAAGCCCCGCTAGACTTGATTAACGGTGGCACTATCGCAGCCAACCTCGACGCCCTGTATGAGTATTGTGTGTCTCGTCTGGTGGTGGCCAACGCCCGCAACGACGTTGCAGCACTCGACGAAGTCGCCAGCTTGATTGAACCAGTGGCCAGCGGATGGAAGCAAATCGAGGGCAAAGGTCCAGCGTACCTGCGGGCAGTTCAATAGCAGAAAGTTTGCCATGTCACAAATGTTAATAGACTATTACAAGGCCATCGAAAACAGCAGCGCCAGAATGCTGGAGGCGGCCAGATCCGAAGATTGGGACAGCGTGGTCCGTTTCGAGAGCACTTGTGCGGTGTTGATCGAGCAACTGCGGGACCGGGCAACACATGAAGCACTTGATGCAAATGCGCGCGTCGAGAAAACAAAAATCATGCAGCGAATTTTGCACAATGATGCACAAATTCGCTATTTGGCAGAGCCTTGGCTGGATCATTTTGAGCGGCAAATGCCCGCCAGTCCTATGTTTTTGCATTGATCTGGGCGGTGGGCTGCTGCTGAGTTTTCAATCGAATCAGTTTTCATAATCCCAGCTCATTTGCTGTAAGCAAGAACTCTGGGCCACTCCAATCCTCTTCCTGGGTTGTTTTACTTGATGTAAATCAAAGCTTTCAACGTTATTTGTTGGAGGAAGCTTAAAAGCGGGCAAATAGCACTATTTACCCGCTTAACTTTTAAATTGATTTGCCGATAATCAGAAGACACTGGTAATCCGTCCACCGTGGGTTGACGGGTTCGTGCTCAATTCCGAAAGTTCGCCATGTCATTTTTTACTGGCCTTAGCTCATCACAGATTGCTGCGTTCACCACCGCACAGCTCACATCCCTATCGACGGCGGATTACGCATCGCTTGATACGAGCCAAATTAAGGGCCTGACTACTGCCCAAATTCAATCCTTAGGCACGGCTCAGGTAGCGGTTATATCGACATCAGCCCTCGCAGCGCTGAGCACCAAACAGATCGCCGCGCTGAGCACAGACCAGGTCCAGCAAGGCCTGAGCACCGCCCAAGTAGTGGCCCTGACGACGGCAAGGCCTGACCACGGCGCAAGTCCAAGCCCTGAGCACGGGCCAGGTCCGAGCCCTGGAGACCCAGGACATCGCGGTGCTGAGCACCAAACAAGTGGCCGCGCTGAGCACGACGCAAGTCAACCAAGGCCTGTCCACCGACCAGGTGGTGGCCCTGACCACGGCGCAAGCCCAACAAGGCCTGACCACGGCGCAAGTGCAATCGCTCACCACGGCGCAAGTTGCGGCCCTGGAAACCCGTGACCTGGCCGTGCTGGGCACGGCGCAGGTGCGAGCGCTGACCACGGCGCAAGTCAACCAGGGCCTGAGCACAGGCCAGGTGGTGGCGGCGCTAACAACTACTCAAGTCCGCCAAGGTCTGACCACTTCTCAGGTATTGGAGGGGTTATCGACGGCCCAGGTTGTTGCTCTGACAACTGCTCAAGTTGCGGCTTTGACCACCTCACAGGTTGATGCTTTGTCAACTACTCAGGTTGAGGCATTGACAACGACCCAAAGAGGTGCATTGACAACTAGCCAAATCCCAGCGCTTGACACATCTGGAACGCCACTAGTGCTCGATTTGAATGGCAACGGAATTTCAACCCAGAGTATTAACAAGGGCGTTAAGTTTGATATTTACGGTGTCGGACAGGATGTGCGAACAGGGTGGGTAGCAGACGGAGACGGTTTGCTGGTCATGGATCGAAACCGCGACGGTCAGATTAATGGAGGGGTTGAACTATTTGGCGAGGGAACAGTACTTGACAGTGGCCAAAAGGCGCTCAATGGCTATCAGGCCTTGGCTGAGTTGGACTCCAGTGGGGATGGTTCAATTAGCGCCAGTGACCAATCTTTTGTTGACCTGATGGTTTGGGTGGATGGTAATTCTGATGGTGTGAGTGATGCAAGTGAGTTGCACAGTTTGAACTCATTGGGCATTACCAGTCTCGACTTGAGTGCGCAGGCGTCCACAGAGACTGACAATGGCAACTTGATCGGCTTGGTGTCGGGCTACACAACATCGGATGGTAATACCCATCAAATGGCTGATGTATGGTTTGCGACTAAAGATGTTTCGGGCGAGACTGCAGAGACTATCCCTGACAATCTGGTTGCGCCGCCTATTAACTTGATCATCCCTGAGTCTGTATCTGCCCCCTCTGTAACGGTAGAAGCTTCAAGGGCACCTGTCCCAGCTACCGACCTCAGGACTCAGGTAGTTGGTATGGTTGATGCGATGCATGCGTTCAATAGCGCTGGTTCACCCCAAACTGCTGGCGTATCAGCGTCACTGTCCTTGAAGACAGAGTCACCTGATGTTCAGGCTTCTGCCGGGGTGCTTGGAATGGTTGATGCGCTGAAACAGTTTGATGCGAACGGGCAACCAGTGTTAGCCGGTGTTGGGAAGTCAGTTGCATCCGCTCCTATAACTTTGAACACGACGCAACTTCGTAAGCCAGACATTGATTTGCTCGCGTCAAGTAAGTAAAACCGCCCGACCTGTTCCTGTAAGCCAATCCGGGCTTTAGGGGGCGGGGCATGGGTCGAATCTAGAGCAGACAAACATGCCTGTGTTGGAGGATTTTGGTTCTAAAGTGCTTTTGGCCTGGAACGGTGAATTGGCGTTTTCTGATTTGGTCAATGCTGCTACTGAACTTGATGCAAATGGGTATCCTCAACTGTGCGCTGTTTTGTATCAAACCTGGGTTCCGCGCTCAGCATCACCGTATATTCATGCGGCCTACTTCAATCTTGGGGCTGTATTAAGCAATCTGGGCGATTTGGCAGCGGCAGAGGCGTCCTACCGCCAAGCGATAGCTTTGGCTCCAGGATTTATGCATCCAAGGCTCAATTTGGGCCTGCTTTTCGAGCGGCAGGGGAAAGTCGAGGATGCGATTGCTGAATGGCAATGGATCGATAGAAACAGCACCCGTGACGACATAAATCGACCCATCGTGGTGTTTGCGTTAAACCACTTGGGTCGAGTGTTGGAATCGAAGAAGCAGTTCGCTGA
>JFJP01024040.1_pt1 | contig 19625 bp, 15 predicted proteins | sample 431651 | NCBI WGS metagenome assembly JFJP01 (sample SAMN02602958, study PRJNA72255) | Microbial mat metagenome, whole genome shotgun sequencing project. | biome: fresh water; feature: sink hole; material: water; isolation source: purple microbial (photo- and chemosynthetic) mats found in...
GAAGTTGGCATGTATGAGGGAGCACCCAATGCGTTTGCGACAGGATGGAATAAAAACGATGCACTCGTAGCTGTCTCCTGGGGGCTTTTGCAGGTCATGAGTCAGGATGAAATCGAGGGCGTTTTAGCGCATGAAATAGGGCATGTGGCTAATGGCGACATGGTAACGCTCTCCCTAATTCAGGGCGTTGTAAACACACTTGTGATTTTTTTAGCACGTGTTGTCGGCGGCATTATCGACAAGGCGGTCTTCAAAAACAGAGAGGGAAACGGCATCGCTTACTATGCAACCGTTTTCATAGCCGAGATGGTTTTAGGTATTTTAGCTTCCATAATCGTCATGTGGTTTAGCAGATTTCGTGAATACAGAGCCGATGAAGCAAGTGCACAACTTGTCGGGACAAATAAAATGGTAGCCGCACTCAAAAAACTCCAAAACCTCAAAGAAAACCCCGCTCTTCCAAAAGAGATGGCAGCCTTTGGCATCAGCGGAAACTCTTTTTTAAGTCTCCTAAGTTCGCACCCGCCGCTACAAAGCCGAATAGACAATTTGCTTAAATATTAGAAGCAGAGAGGGGTAAAAGGTTTTGCACATGCCAATACCTAGATTTATGTAAGTGTCGGCAAATGCCAGCCTCTTTTGAACGCGATGAGTCTTAGGATGACGGAGGCTACTGCAACGGACAAGATGGTGACTTCATTGAGCGCATCAAACATTTCAAGTGCCCCAAGAGCGAGGGCGACTATGACGGCAATGGAGCCGTAGAAGTCACTTATGAGAACAGTTGGGACTTGGTTTATCATGATGTCTCTAGTCACGCCACCACCGACTGCGGTGATGAAACTTAAGATGATGATGCCAAAAAAATTGTATCCTGCATGGATGGCTAGAATCGCCCCCGTGATGCTAAAAGCAACTAAACCTATGGTGTCGCTGACTACAAATATCCATTTTCTCTCAATAGAGGGTTTTTTATAGACTCTAAAAAAGTAGGCGATTAAAATAGTGACGATGAGCGTGAGCGCTGGGTAAAGTGAGGTAAAAGCAAAGGGCGCAGAGCTGAGAATGGCATCTCTGATGATGCCACCACCAAGAGCGGTGAGCGCTGAGGCTATAACTATGCCGAGTATGTCAAGGTCGTTTTTTATGGCGATGAGAAAACCGCTAAGGCTAAAAGCGATGATGCCTAAAATGTCTGCAACGATAAAATACTCTGGCATAAAGAGTTAGTTTTGGTAATCTTTTTTAAAGGCAACATAACGCGCGGCGGAGGCATAAAGCTCTTTTACCTCTGCGTCGCTGAGTTCTCGCACGACCTTTGCAGGGCTTCCCATGATAAGGGAACGTGGTGGAAAAATCTTCCCTTTAGTGACAAGCGCACCTGCACCGACGATGGACTCTTTGCCTATGACTGCACCATCAAGTATGGTCGCACTCATGCCGATAAGGCAGGCATTTTCTATGGTGCAGCCGTGAAGCATCACTCTGTGTCCGATGGTTACGTCATCGCCAATGATGGTCGGGTTTCCGTCACTTTTGTCCTCTTTTTTGTAGTGCGTCACATGCACCATACTTAAATCTTGGATATTGGTTCTATCGCCGATTTTTATATAATGGACATCGCCGCGAACTACGCAGCCAAACCAGATGGAACAATCACTTCCACAACTCACCTCTCCGATAACATCTGCTGAGGGTGCAATCCAACTCTTATCTGCGATTTTTGGCATAATGCCTTTGAATGGGTATATCATGTTAGCTCTCTATAAATAGGCGAGAAATAAGCTCTGAAGTGCTTGGCGAATTCTCTTTTGTTGTGGCTTTGGAGACTTTAATAACAAAATCTTCCATGATTTTATGGTTGTTTACTGTTTTTTCAGCTTCTTCTTTTTTCACTTTGATGTATGAGCCGTCACTTTGAAGCTCATGTGCCAAAGTATTGTCAGAGCATTGAAGTTTCAAAATCTGCGTTATTTTGTCTCTTGCCGCTTCATCGTTTATCCCCGTGAGAAGTTCAATCCGTTTGACAAGATTTCTTGGCATCCAGTCTGCAGAGGAGATATATGTCTGCACTGCATCGTTTTTAAAGTAAAAACTTCTTGGATGTTCTAGGTATTTTCCAACAATAGAGATGACGCGTATATTTTCACTTACTCCCTCGATACCTGGTCTCAAACAGCAGATACCGCGAACGATAAGTTCTATTTTTACCCCTGCTTGACTTGCTTTGTAGAGTGCTCTGATGACATCAGCATCAACAAGAGAGTTAATTTTTGCGATGATATGTCCCTCAGCACCTTTTCTCGCTTCGTTTTGGATGAGGGAGAGAATTTTTGGTTTTATTTGCGTTGGAGCCATATAAAGTTCGTCAAGTTTCCCTTTTTTGCTAAAGCCTGTCAAAAAGTGAAAAAAGCGGGTTAAATCGCTTGTAATCTCATCTTTTGAGGTCATGTAGCTCATATCTGTATATATTTTAGAAGTTGCAGGATTGTAGTTTCCTGTCCCTAGGTGCGCGTATTGCTTGAGTTTGCCATTTTTTCTTCTTGTAACTAAAGTTGCTTTTGCATGGACTTTAAAACCTTGGATACCGTAAATAACATGCGCACCCGATTTTTCAAGAGCTTTTGCCCAGATGAGGTTATTTTCTTCATCAAATCTCGCTTTTAATTCAACCATGACCGTGACTTGTTTTCCCGATTCTGAAGCACTCATGAGCGCTTGAACGATTGGAGAATTTGTTCCTGAACGGTAAAGAGTCATTTTTATAGAGACAACTTCAGGGTCTTTTGAGGCTGTTTGAATAAACTGGACGACAGGGTCGAAACTCTCATAAGGGTGGTACATCAAAATATCTTGGCTTTCTAAAGTTGCAAAAATGTCTTCACTCGTATCGAGCGGCGGAAGAACTCTTGGTTTAAATGGAGCAGGCAAAAGATGGGCAAAATCTTTATTGGAGACAATTTGCCAAAGTGCAGAAAAGTTCAAAAATGTCTGCGTTTGGTAGATGTCGTCTTTATAGATATTTGCATGGCGGTTGAAAAAATTTATGATTTCATCATCAGAATGAATACCGACCTCAAGTCTTACAAGTTCCCCTTTTTTGCGGAGTTTTAACCCCTCTTCAAGGAGTTCCATAAAGTCATCAGCTTCCTCTTCGGCTATCTCTAAATCGGCATTTCTTGTAACTCGAAATGCGGCGTATTTTATGAGTGTATGCCCTGGAAATAAATCTTCAACGTGTTGTGCTATAAGACTCTCAATAGGGACGTAAATCCCTTTTCCAAGCTCCACAAATCTCCCTAAAACTCTTGGAACGCGAATTATGCCCGACCTTTCTATGGTTTCATCATCGCTATCTTTGAGCTTTACAATAAGCCCAAAGCTTAAGTTGTTGAGTTGTGGAAAAGGGTGGGTAGAATCAATGGCAATAGGGATGATTACAGGGTAGATTTGCTCTTTGAAAATTTTCTTGAGTAAGTTTTTTTCATTCTGGTTTGTATCACGATGCGATTTTATAAAAATCCCTTGATGCTCCAATTTTTTGAGGACATCTTTCATGCAGTGCTCGACGACCTGTTGCTCTTGATGGATATATTTTCTTATCTCTCTGAGTTGTTGTAACGGGGTGAGCCTGTCTGCTCCTGAGATAATGATGCCGCCTGTAAAGAGTTTTTTAAGTCCCGCAACACGAATCATATAAAATTCATCCAAATTGGTCCCATAAATGGCTAAAAATTTGAGTCTCTCCAGAAGTGGTAATGACTCATCTTGCGCTTGTCTTAAAACTCGAGTATTAAATTGAAGCCATGATAATTCACGGTTATTGTAAAGGTTTGGATTTTTTAGATTGACTATCATGGAGTGTCCTGTGTGCGCATTTTAGGAAATTATATCAAAAAGAAATCATTTTACGATTCCCGTTCCTTTATAATTTGCAGAGTGATAAATCGTGGCATTATTTTTTCTTGCATAAAACTGCATTAAGAGTTTTTGCAAAGTAGGTTCAATGGAGGGCGCAAACCATGCATTGTTACTTGTGACTATCACATAATCTACGTCGCCATCATATATCTCTTGGCATGTCGACTCGTAGCAAATCGCATTTCTAAACTTTATCCCCTTGATGATAAAATCTGTAGGCTCTTTGGCTATGGAAAAATCGGCTTGACCTGCAAAAAAGGTGTCATTAATAATTTTTTTGGCAAATGCTGGAAGGGGGATGTATTCGCCAAAAGGGACAAGGATAAGTTTTTTAGCGACTTGTACTTGAGCATTTTGGAAAGAATATGTCACATTGTAGTTTTGGTTATTTTCTTCTAAAAGCGCTCCTGCGACAATGGCAATATGGTGAGAGAGTTCCATGAGAGTAGCTTCTAGTCGAGGGTGTGTATTCATAAACAGAGGAAAAACAGACTCAGGTAAGACGACGACATCATAACCTTCATAAATGGCATAAATAATTTGGTTGAGATTCTCTTGGATGATTTGGTTTTTGGATTCTGAGAGCCATTTGCGCTCTTGTTTGACATCTGTAGCAACAAGTTTGATTTTTAAAGGTGCCTCTTTTTGTGAGGGCTGGTTTATGTTTATTGCTAGAAAGAGTAAGAGGAGCGGTGCATATGTAAAAGGTTTTTTTATGGAAGCGGGTAGACTAAGCGCGAGTAAAATAAGGGCAAGTTGGTACTTAAAAATTCCTAGGTAACTATTAACAAAAAGAAGCTCTATTTGTAGCCAGTTAAAGTCAAAAGGTTCAAAAAAACTCAAACCAAAAAGAAATAATGCTCGTATGTAAACGTTGCGAGTCAATGCTAAAACCCCAAAAAATAGCATATAAATCAGGGCAAAACCAAAGGAGACAAAAGGGGTTAAAAAGCCCACATCGTTATACTTAAAACTGTATCCTATCCAGTAAAACCAAAGCAAACCTATAAAAAATCCAGCAACTAAAACGGCTCTTTTTGGGATGTAGAGTAAAAGTGCTAGAGCAAAGATTCCAAAGAGTGTGTTGATGAGTTTTATACTGATGCCAAAATGGTCAAAGTAGATAAAAGCACTAAACAAAAGGGCTGTAAGGATTCCATATCCAATATCAGAAAATAAAGGGAGTAATTTTTTATTCATAAACGGCATTATAGTCAATTTTAATACATTTTCAGAGTCTGATTTTAATAAAAAGTGAGTAAATATTCAGTCTCGTATTAATATATTTTTTGTATAATCCGACCAATTTTATCAACAAAGGATACTTTTTTATGGAAATTGTAAGTCAATTATTGCCCTTCGTATTTTTAATCGCGATTATGTATTTCGTCATTATTCGCCCACAACAAAAAGAGGCTAAGGCCAGAAAAGAGATGATAGCTGCTCTTAAAAAAGGTGATAAAGTTGTCACCAATGGTGGTTTTATTGTTGTTGTTTATAAAGTTGAAGAGAACTTTTTAAGCGTAAAAATGAATGAGGATGTCATAACCAAAATCACAAAAGATTCCATCGCTAGAAAGTACGAGGATGAAGCTTAATTACCGCATAGTCATTTTCGCATTTGCGATAATTTTTGGTATAGTATTTTCAGTACCGTCACTTTTTCAACTTCAAGAGGGCAAAAAAATCACCTTGGGTCTTGATCTTCAAGGTGGATTGCATATGCTTCTAGGGGTAAAAACTGAAGAAGCGACAAAATCCCGTATCAAATCTATTGCTGCGAGTATCAAAAATTTTAGCAGCAGAAAAGATATTTTAATCGATGAGCTTAAATTTACTGATACTGCTATCTCATTTTTGCTCCTTGATGGCGATGATGCAAAGGCAGTTGATGAATTTGTCCAAAATCTTGAAGGGGTAGTTGTTGCCAAAGAGGGTGAAAAAATCTCTCTCTCCTTGACGCCCGAGGAGATAATCCGCACCGAAAAACAAGCCATAGACCAAGCCATTGAGACAATTCGTAATAGACTTGATCAGTTTGGTCTCTCCGAGCCTGTTGTCGCACGTCAAGGGGATGAGAAAATTCTAGTCCAACTCGCTGGAATCAAAACCCAAGAAGAAGAACAACGCGCAAGAGAGCTCATCTCACGTGCTGCAAAACTTGAGCTGATGGCGGTGGATGAGGAGCGAAATGCTCGTGTTTATACCATGAGTCAGGCAGATGCAGCAACATATGGCGATGTAATTTTGGAAGATGTGAAAAATCCTTCTATCAAATATCTTGTTCGTGAGATTCCTATCTTGCAAGGAGATATGCTTACGGATGCTTCCATGGGGTTTGACCAAAATAACAGACCACTTATCAACTTTACATTGAACGCTGAAGGTGGGGAGATTTTTGGAGATTTTACAGGCAGAAGTGTCGGAAAGCGTCTTGCTGTTGTTTTGGATGGCAAAGTCTATTCAGCGCCAAATATTAATGAGCGCATCGGTGGCGGAAGTGGTCAAATCTCAGGAAGCTACACTGTCGAAGAGGCAAAAGATTTAGCTATTGCTCTTCGCTCAGGTGCACTTTTGGCTCCGATTTATTTGATGGAAAAACGCTCTGTGGGACCTAGTTTGGGTGCAGATAGTATCCAAGCGAGTTTAATCGCACTCGTTGGTGGCTTTAGTTTAGTTGTTCTTTTTATGCTTGTGTATTACAAAATGTCAGGTGTTATTGCCAATATTGCTTTAATTGTAAATATTTTTCTTATCATTGCAGTTATGTCGCTCTTTGGCGCAACCTTGACACTTCCTGGTATGGCAGGGATAGTTTTGACCATCGGTATGGCCGTTGATGCCAATGTTATTATCACAGAGAGAATTCGTGAGTTACTCAAAGAGGGTAAGTCTATGCATAAAGCTATCGAAGAGGGGTATTCAAATGCCATGCGAGCTATTTTGGATGCCAATATTACCACTTTGATTGCAGCTATTGTTTTGTATGTCTATGGAACAGGGGCTATAAAAGGTTTTGCAATTACCATCAGTATTGGTATTTTAGCTTCTATGCTTACTGCTATTTTAGGGACACATGGGATTTATCAGATGCTTGAAGAGAAAATTAAAAAGAGTCATAACAACCAATTTTGGTTTGGAATTAAGGGGTAATTATGGAATTGTTTAAATATACAAAAGCCCTTGGTTTTATGTCTCAAGCAAGGTTTGTTATTATTTTATCTATAGTACTTTTTTTTGCTGCACTGGCACTTTTAACTACAAGAGGTCTCAATTATGGGATAGACTTTGCAGGTGGTACGCTCATTCAAGTGAAGTACGACACAAATGCACCCATTGACAAGATGCGAGAAAAACTGCAGACAAATCCTATTTTTGAGGGGAGTTCCATTACGGAATTTGGTTCTCCTGATGAAGTGGTTATTCGTATGAAAACAGTCACAAGTGATGTTGTTGTCGATATTGGAGATGTGACGGGTGAAACACTCAAAGGGACTGGAAATTTTGAAATTCGCCGCGTTGATATAGTAGGACCAAAAGTGGGTGGAGAACTTAAAGAAAAAGGTTTCACGGCTTTTGTTTTGGCAATTATCGGAATTTTAATTTATGTTTCTTTTAGATTTGAGTGGCGTTTTGCAGTTGCTTCTATGATTGCTCTTGTTCATGATATTTTTATCACAATAGGCGCTGTAGCACTCTTTAATGTAGAGGTAAATCTAGACATATTAGCAGCTGTTTTAACGATACTAGGGTATTCTCTCAATGATACAATTATTATATTTGACCGTATTCGCGAAAATGTAATTGATTCAAAAAACATGAAATTGGCAGATATTATTAATGAAGCGATTACAAAAACGCTCTCAAGAACAACGCTGACTTCACTCACAACACTTTTTGTTGTCTTTACGCTGTTTCTTTTTGGTGGAGAGATTATTCACGCTTTTGCATTTACCCTTTTGGTTGGTCTCACACTTGGAACATTCTCTTCTATTTTTGTTGCCTCTCCTATTTTGGTATGGCTTAATTTTGATGTGAAAAATTATCATGCAAAGCTTGCAGAAAAAGCCAAGCGTGAAGCAGAAAAACAAAGAATTCGTGATCAATATGAATCTGGAGTTATGTAAAATAACTCCACCCAGTCACTCTTTAACTTCCAAAGCAATTTGGGATTAACTTTTTCAGTCACACCTTAAGATACTTTTTGTATAATTACCCCATTAAATTTTGTTAAAATAGTTAATATCAAAGGAATTTGAATATATGAATTGGGGTAAAGTAGTTTATGTGTTTTTCTCGCTGATGAGTTTAACATCTATAGCGGGTTTTTTATACGAACAAAGTGCAGTGGTCCTTTTTGTCGCCGCAAGTGTCAATGTAATCTCTACGTTTTTGAAAATTGGTGTGCGAAATCTTCTCTCAGCAGAGCTTTTTGCTTCATCCTTAGTTGCTGATTTGCATCTTATTCCAGCATTTATTTATTTGGAAATAGTCGGAAATATCGAGTGGGCTGTGGCTTTGGCTATTGGAGCACTGATTGCGAATGTTTTTTCTATGGGACTAGTTTATATAGAGAGCTCTAAAACACACGACGAATACTAACTATTTGTACGTAAAATAAGCAAAGTCCATTTTGCTATGCTAAGCGCTTGAGTGCGTAACATTAGAAATCTATTTAATAAATTAGGAAAAATCAATTGCAATACAATTCAAAAGTAATCGAAAAAGTTTGGCAGAATTTTTGGCGAGAACATAAAAGTTTTGAGCCAAGCGAAGATTTTACAAAAGAGAAAAAATATATTCTCAGTATGTTTCCATTTCCAAGCGGAAGGCTTCATATGGGTCATGTGCGAAACTACACCCTCAGTGATGCGTTTGCCCGTTACTACCGTCAACAAGATTTTAATGTTCTTCACCCGATAGGTTTTGACAGTTTTGGTATGCCTGCTGAAAATGCCGCCATCAAAAATGGTTCGCACCCTAAAAAATGGACCTATGACAACATCGACTATATGAAAAATGAGTTTTATGCACTCGGTTTTTCATTCTCCAAAGAGCGAGAGCTTGCCACTTCTGATGAGCTTTATACAAAGTTTGAACAGGCTTTTATCATTGATATGTATGAAAAAGGGCTCCTTTACCGTAAAAAAGGGCTTCTCAACTGGTGTCCACATGACCAAACTGTTTTGGCAAATGAGCAGGTTGTTGAGGGGTGTTGCTGGAGATGTGATACACCAATTGTTAAAAAAGACATGAACCAATACTACTTCAAAATCACGCAATATGCTGATGAGCTCTTAAGTGACTTGAAAAAGCTTGAAGGCGGCTGGCCAAAACAAGTTTTGACGATGCAAGAGAACTGGATAGGCAAATCTAATGGTTTGGCATTTGATATGTTTTTTGATGATGCTTCGCTTTTAAAACTGCAACACAGTTTTAAAAGTTTTGATGTTTTTACAACGCGACCTGATACGATTTATGGAGTAAGCTATACAGCTCTTGCACCTGAACATGCCATCGTTTCCTATATGATAACCAATGCTCTTTTACCTGAGGATGTTATCGCTCAAATAAAAATGATGAAAACTGCCTCTTCAATCGAGCGACAAAAAGAAAAATCAGGGATTGCGCTTGGTTTGGATGTTTTACATCCTCTGACAGGAAAAAAAGTACCAGTTTGGATAGCAAACTTTGTTCTTATGGATTATGGAAGCGGCGCAGTTATGGCTGTGCCTGCTCATGATGAGAGAGACTTTGATTTTGCTAAAAAGTATGATTTACCTATCTATGCGGTTATAAAGCCATTTGAAGGTGAACTCCCAATTGATAAGGCTTATACGGAGGTTGGAGAGCTTTTTAACTCTGGTGAGTTTAGCGGGCTGAATTCTAAAAAATCACAATACAACATTATCAAGTATTTTGAAGAAAACAACATTGGTAAAAAAACCACCAACTATAAACTCAAAGATTGGGGTGTAAGCCGTCAGCGTTACTGGGGTGCGCCGATTCCTTTTGTCCATTGCGCGGATTGCGGTTTGGTGATGGAGAAAAAAGAAAATCTCCCTATTGCACTTGCTCATGATATAGAAATTACGGGCGAGGGCAATCCTCTGGATAATCACCCAACATGGAAACACTGTAAATGCCCTGTATGCGGCAAAGATGCGCTTCGTGAAACGGATACAATGGATACTTTCGTGGAGTCTTCATGGTACTTTTTACGCTTTTGTGCCTCAAAAGCAAACTGGGAAAAAGAGGCTTTTTCAAAAGAGCAAATAGCTTACTGGATGGGCGTTGACCACTATATTGGCGGGATTGAACATGCCATACTTCACCTTTTGTACGCAAGATTTTTTACAAAAGTTTTCCGTGATTTAGGTTACATACAATTTGATGAGCCGTTTCTTAAACTTCTTACGCAAGGCATGGTACTCAAAGACGGTGCGAAGATGAGCAAGTCAAAGGGAAATACTGTTGACCCCGATGCAATCATTGCAAAATACGGAGCAGACACGGCACGACTTTTCATCCTTTTTGCAGCGCCTCCAACACAAGAATTGGAGTGGAATGATAGTGCGGTGGATGGAGCGTACAAATTTATAAAAAGATTTTATGAACGCTCAGCGCATGTTGAGTCAACAAACACTTTGCCTATTATTGAACATAAAGCACTCACTAAAGAGGAAAAATTTGCTCGAAAGAAAGTCTATGAGGCATTGGTTCGTGCGAATGATGTGTACACCCAAAAGTATACATTTAACACGCTAATAGCTGGTGTCATGGAGGCGATGAATGCGCTTAATGCCCAAAACAATCTAGATGTTTGGAGTGAGGGGTATTGGATTTTATCCTCTGTCATGGAGCCAGTTATCCCGCATGTTTGCTGGGAAATCAGCAGTCGATGTTTTTCGCGTCATAACCTTGGTGTTCAAAAAGTTTTGGATGAGGTCTTTCAAGAAGAGAGTGTTATGCTTGGTGTCTCTGTTGATGGAAAAAGAAGGACTGAGATAGAGGTGGATGTAGATGCCTCAGAGCAAAATATCAAAGCACTTGCCTTGGAAAAAGCCGCAAAATGGCTTGAGGGTCTTGAGGTAAAAAATGCGATACTCATCCCTAAAAAACTTGTCAATATCGTCACAAAAGGGTAAACTTGAAAGTATCTCTTTATGCTAAACATATGGTGTTGCTCACAGTGGTAGCAACCGTTTTTTTGGCATGTGGATATCAACCAAGCTCCAAATATGCTCGTCAAATCGTAGGGGAAAAAATCAGCACCAGTGTCGTCATTTCTGCACTTGATCCAGAAAATACTGTTATCATAAAAGATGCGGTCGATAGTGCTGTCATTTCAGTATTTCACTCAGCATTGACAAGTCGTCAAAACTCCCAAACACATTTAAATTTAAGTATCACCAACCCCTCTTACACCCCCGTTCAATATGATGCCAATGGTTTTGTTATCGGGTATAGAATGAGCATCGCTTTAAATATAACACGTCAGCATAATGGTTTAAGCAAGGGATATATTACGCATGGAACATACGATTTTGCAGTTGATCCAAATGCGGTTGTCACCGAGCAGCAAAGGTTTGATGCCATCAAACTTGGTGCTGCAAAAGCGATTCGTTCATTTATAGCACAAGTCTCTGCTGAGGGTGCTAGAGCTCAAGAAAAGGAAAAAGAATGACCATACAAAGCATTATAAAACAGACCATTAAGCGTTTAGAGCTAGAGGGAAAATTGTTGACTCCAGATTTTTATGCAGAGGCATTTTGTCTTGAAGCAAAAAAAGCGGGTATGGAGGTAGAAGACTGCGGTCATGTGAGTAGATTTACAAAAACACTCAACCCTGAGTTTCAAAAAGAACTCACACAATATAGGATAAATTCTATCTCTGAACTTGTCCGTTTTTTAGTCTCAAGACTCAATAGAACAAGTCCGACGTTATGCTCTGAAACCTTAGAAGCACAAACTACTTTTTCAAAAAGAATTTTACAAGTGATAGAAGTTTTGCATAATAATGAAGCAGCAGCCCTTGCCCGAAAATGTATCGATCTTTTAAACTCAAGTCCAAACGCTACTCAAATAGATAATTTTAGACAGCTATGGGTAAACTTTATTACTACGTATGATGACTCATTTCTAACAAAACTCAAATCATTGGGTTCTGTAGATACAAGCGACCTTCGAAAAACGATAGAAAATCTAAATCTTTCTACAAACGCATCCTCAGTAGCGCATGCAAATGGAGATCTTTCCAAAATTGCCTCTGTTTTAGTCGCTTCTTTAGTCCCCTCTATAGCCTCAAGTGTTAATGAGACGATTGCAAATTTAAGTGAAAAAATCAAAAATGAACCTGCTCTTTTGGAAAATATGAGCATAGAAAATGAGATTAAATCTGCAATTTCACTAAGAATTACTCTGGATAAAAATAGTGTTAAAGAGATGGTTCAGTCACTTGATGGCGTCCTTGATAAATTGTCTATAAGACTTATTGAGATGATTGAGCGTTCTGATAATTCGACGATGGAAATTCAGCACATCAAAAAAGAACTCGAATCTTATAACACAGATGAAAAAGGCAATTTTAGTGTTGCACACAAAAAACTCTTCACCATCGCAATAGCCCTTGAAGAAAATACAAAAGTTTTAAGCAAAGACCTCTCAAGCCATACAGACGAGGTCCATGAGCTGAGCAAAAAAGTAAAATTGCTTGAAGCACAACTTGAAGCGGTAAAAAAAGAGTCTAAAGAAGATTTTTTAACAAAGCTTTACAATAGACGTGCCCTCGATGAGTTTTTGGAGCTTAGAGAAGCAGAGTATGAACGCTATGGACATAATTATACGATTGTCATGTTTGACCTTGACTATTTTAAAGCGGTTAATGATACTTTTGGACATGATGCTGGCGATGCCGTACTCTCTGCTTTTGCAAAAATACTCAAAAAAGAGGTCCGAACAGTTGATGTTGTAGGACGCTTTGGTGGGGAAGAATTTATGGCAATTTTGAGCGAAACACCCATAAAAGGGGGAGTTATTTTTGCAGAAAAAGTGAGAAAATATGTAGAGCAAGCTCGCTTCATGTATAAGGGAGAGAGAATCGAAGTAACAGTGAGTTCAGGTGTCTCTGAGCGCGCTAAACACACCTCTATGCAGAGTGTTATCAATTCGGCCGATGAGTATTTGTACAAAGCAAAAAAAGATGGACGAAATCAGGTTGCCTATAAATAGCGATGGTTAAAGAATTTTTAGACAATAAACCGCTTTACTATAACGAGATTGATTATACTCGTATGCCAAGAGTATATGAAAAGGTAAAGTCACATTTTAAAAATCTAAAAACTATTCATATCGTAGGGACAAACGCTAAAGGGACAACGGGGCGATTTTTAGCAACTGCTTTGTTTCATCAAGGGTTTAAAACAGGGCATTATACCTCTCCGCATATTTTAAAATTCAATGAAAGAATATGGCTTAATGGGTGCGATATTGACGATGGAGCACTTGAATCTGCTCATGAGCGATTGCAAACGATTCTGACGACTGAGGACTCCAATGCGCTCAGTTATTTTGAATATATAACACTCCTTGCAATGCTTGTTTTTTATGATTGTGATTATGTTGTTTTAGAGGCGGGTCTTGGGGGCGAGTTTGACGCAACAGCAGTCTTTGCGAAGATTTTAACGCTTGTTACCCCTATAGATTTTGACCATGAAGCATTCTTGGGAAATACCTTAGAAGCAATTGCCACAACAAAGCTCAATGCCATGCAAAATAATGTTATATTGGGCAAGCAAAAATACCCAGAAATAGCCCTCATCGCCCAAGATATTGCTTCAAAAAAAAGTGCTCGAGTCTATGCCATGGAGAGCCTCTTGGATACAGATGATATAAAAAAGATTCACGAGATAGGTGAAAAGTTATCTTTAGCAGCGTATCTACAAGAAAATCTAACGCTTAGTATAAGTGCTTTGAAATTTTTACAAATATCGTATTGTGCCAAAGATTTTAGCGGCGCACAACTCTTTGGTAGACTCACAAAAATAGCCCCAAATATTACTCTTGATGTAGGACATAACCCTTTAGCAGCCCGTGCTATCGCAAAGGTTTATGAAGGAAAAAAAATCATTTTAATTTATAACACTTATCAAGATAAAAACTTTCAAGAAATATTGCAAATTTTAAAACCTATTATTTTGCATGTGCAAATTATTGCTACGAAAGGACAAAGAGTTGTAGCAAAAGAGATTCTTGAGAAAACTTTACAAGATTTGGGGATACACTTTAGTGACTTTATTGAAATTGATGCAACCCAAAGCTATTTGATATTTGGCTCTTTTAGCGTTGCAGAGACTTTTTTAAGGGGCTATCATGAATGAGAGATTTACGATAACGATTCATAATGATAATGGCGTTAGACAGTTTAATTTGCACCGATTTATCATGCGGGCTCTTTTGTATAGTGTATCTTTCATCGGTTTTATAGGGTTAGTAGGAGTTGCGACTATTTTGTATCTCAATTATTCTGTGGAGGAGATAGACAAAAAACGGCTTGCACTTGAGGCTTCTTACGCAGATTTGCTAGCAAAAAATAGAAAACTAGACCAAACTATGCTAGGGACTCAAAAAGCACTTGAGACAAAAAAAGAGGAGCTTGATGAGGTCTCTAGCGCACTCTCAGATATAGAAGCGATGATAGGTCTGACGAGTGTTGCAGAGGAACCGCTTATCAATCGAGCCAAGCAAACAAAACTTACCTCTGAGCAAATGGCGACGCTCTTTCAATTTATTCCAAGTGGTTCTCCTATTGAATATAGTGGAATTACAAGTAAATTTGGCTATCGCATGCATCCGACACTGGGCAGAAATGAACTCCATCGTGGAACAGACATGAGAGCATCTATGGGCACTCCTGTCTTTGCAACAGCCGATGCTATCGTAGAATATGCAGAAATGGACAAAAAAAGCGGATATGGAAAACTGGTGATATTACAGCACAATTATGGATTTCAGAGCTATTTTGGACATTTAAACGAAATTGTGATAAAATCGGGGCAATTCATAAAAAAAGGTGACCTGATAGCCTACACAGGCAATACTGGACTCAGCAGTGGACCGCATCTTCATTACGAAATCAGATTTATTTCGCGTTTAGTGAATCCATTTTGGTTTATTAAATGGGATGTAAAGAATTACAATGAAATATTTGAAAAGGAAAATAAAATACCATGGCAATCTTTACTAACAGCGACAGCACACATCAAAGTCCAAAAACCGACACAAACACCACCATCATCACCGCAGGTTCGGTGATAAAAGGGGAGATGAATCTCTCATGTAATCTTTATGTTGATGGAGAATTTGAGGGGACCATAACGTCTGATAAAGAGATTAATATTGGTAAAAATGGTCATGTTAAGGGAGATATCATCACTTCAAGACTTGTTGTCCAAGGCTTTATAGAGGGGAAAATAAGTGCTAAAAGAGTCGAGGTTAAGGCCGCAGGAAAAGTCAATGGAACTATAGAATCCGAAGAGCTTGTCATAGAAGCAAAGGGAATCTTTGAAGGAAACAGTATCGTCAAAAAACAGAGCACTCCCGCTCTAAAGTCGCAAATAAACAAAGTGTAAAAACAGACCTCTTGCATTTTTGCAACGAGTTTATTACGCTTCTTAACACAGGAAAATTATGTCCCAGAGTGCTCTCTTTGAATATTTTAAAACAAACCCAAAACAAGAGTTGGAGATTTTGCTTTGCGAAGACTCCAAAGAGGCGCAAGAGCTCGCAAATGTAGCAAAATTCTTTAAAAAAGATGTGCTTGTTTTTCCCGATTTCCGCCCTGCGCATGGAGACGATTTACGCTCTTACAAAGAGGAATTTTTTGAGCTTTTAACTGCTTTAAGAAAGTATCACACCGCAAAGAAAAAACCGCTTATCATCGCACCTCTTAAAACTTTACTGTTTCATTTGCCAAAGAAGGAGATGCTTCTCTCAACTTCTTTAGAGTTCGGACAAAAATTGGACCTCAAAGCATTTAAAGAAAAAATGCTTTTTTGGGGTTATAACTTTGTCGATATGGTTCAAGTCGAGGGAGAAATTTCGCACCGCGGCGATATTTTGGACATCTATACACCCTCGGCAGAGTTCCCGATTCGAGTCTCTTTTTTTGATGATGAAATCGAGCAGATAAAATTTTTTGAACTTGAATCACAACGAACACACAAAGAGGAATTGGACAGATTTGAAATTTATGCCGCTTTTTACTCTTTGGATGAAGTTGGGTTTAACACCCTTAAAGCGAAAGTCGAAAATTCCCCTTTTGACTCCATAGTCAAAGATATCTCTTCTTTAGGGTTTTGGCATCTTGAGGAAAATGCTGCCAATTTCTTAGAGGGCAAAAATGTAAAACTCGCACACAATTTGGACAATCTTTTAAAAGATGCCTACGGTATAAGTAGTCCCACCCTCTCAAGAGCGTGTTTTGATTTGGAGATTTTACCAAACTCGGATGACTTTAAAGAGATAGTTGTCGTCGATATTCATTCGCTTCTAAAAGTACATACAAATAAAAAAATTACCATTATTGCCGCAAATAAAGCCTCCATGAAGCAGGTCGGACTTTTTGATTTGCAAAATATCCATGAAGTCTATGCCCCTTATATTTTAAATATTCTTACCAAAGATGAGCTCATTATCTCGCTCAACAAACCGGATAAAAAACGCAGACGCAGAAAAAGTACGATACTTCTTGATGACCTAAAAACAGGCGATTATGTTGTTCATGAAGAGTACGGTGTGGGGATATTTGAGGGAATAGAACAAGCCGAGATTTTGGGCGGCATCAAAGATTTTATCGTTATTAAGTATGTTGGTGATGACAAAATTTTACTCCCCGTGGAAAACCTCGATGTCATAGACCGCTACATTGCCTCAGGCGGGACAACGCCTGTTTTGGACAGGCTTGGCAAGGGAAGTTTTGCAAAACTCAAAGAAAAAGTAAGAGCAAGACTTTTTGAAATAGCCGGAGCAATAGTCAACACCGCAGCGGCGCGTGCACTTATAAAATCACCTCAAATAAGTATCAATAAAAAAGAGCTTAAAGAGTTTCAGTCTCATGCGGGATTTGATTATACGGATGACCAAACGCAGGCAGTGGATGAGATAATCGCGCAAATGGAGTCTGGGCATATTATGGACAGACTCTTAAGCGGAGATGTCGGGTTTGGAAAAACGGAAGTAGCCCTCAACACTATTTATGCGGCCTACAAGTCGGGTTTTCAGTCAGCTCTTATCGTCCCAACAACACTTCTCTCTGCGCAGCATTACCGCTCACTTGATGAACGCTTTTATAGTCTAGGTATTAAAGTCGCCAAGCTTGACCGATTTGTAAATAGCAAAGAGAAGGCAAATATCATAAAAGCTCTCTCTGAGGGAACGCTGGATGCAGTTGTGGGAACCCACTCCCTTTTTGGACTTGAGTTTAAAAATCTCGGAGTTGTTATTATAGATGAAGAGCATAAATTTGGGGTCAAACAAAAAGAGAAAATCAAAGAGTTGTACCACAATGTGCACCTGCTCTCCATGAGTGCCACACCCATTCCCCGCTCGCTCAATCAGGCGATGAGCAGTATAAAAACCATGTCACAGCTTTTAACTCCGCCGAGTGAGCGTCAGGGTGTGCGAACTTTTGTCAAAGAGTATGATGAAAAACTTCTTAAAGAGGTGATATTAAGAGAGATTCGCCGCGGCGGACAGCTTTTTTATGTCCATAATTCCATAGACCACATGCCACTCAAATTTGGCGAATTAAAAGCGCTCCTTCCCGATCTTCGCATCGTGATGCTTCATTCGCAAATCTCAGCGACAAAAACCGAAGAAGAGCTCTTAAAGTTTGAAGAGGGCAAATACGATTTGATGCTCGCGACTTCCATTATAGAATCGGGAATCCACATGCCAAGAGTCAATACCATTATTGTCGACGGTGCCGACAGATTTGGTATGGCAGATTTGCATCAGCTTCGCGGTCGTGTCGGTCGCGGTCATTATGAAGGGTTTGCATATTTTATTGTCCAAGATAAAGAAAATCTCACCGATGAGGCAAAGAAGCGTCTGCTTGCACTCGAGTCAAACTCCTTTTTGGGAAGCGGTTCTGTGCTTGCGTATCATGACTTAGAAATTCGCGGCGGAGGAAATCTAGTGGGAGATGCACAAAGCGGGCATATCAAAAACATTGGCTATTCACTCTATCTGAGAATGTTAGAAGATGCTATAAAAATCCTCAGTAATACGGCGCAAACGGTAAAAGCAAAGGTCGATATCAAGCTTGCTATTTCAGCATATATCTCCGATGAGGTTGTCAAAGAAGATAGGCTCCGTCTAGACATTTACAGACGGCTTTCTCAGTGTGAAGAGGCGATAGAAATCTATGAGATAGAAGAAGAGCTCATTGATAGATTTGGAACGCTTGATGAACCTACAAGACAGTTTATAGAGCTCATGATTATTAAGATTTTAAGCCTAGAAAAAAACATCAAATCCATTATGAATTATGGACAAAATATAACGTTTACCTATATGAATGAGTCCAAAGAGACCATCAAATCAGCGAGTAAAGATGACGACGATATCATCAAAGCAACACTCTTTTATTTGAGAAATAACAAGCCAAAGGTTTTAGATAGAGATTTTTATTTTTGTAATATCTCTTCAATTATACTGGAGGGATACAATGACGTACATGATGGGAAGAAATTTATTTAATATGGAAACAAACAAAAAAGATAGTCTTAAAGCGATAGACCTTTTTGCTGGAATTGGCGGCATTAGACTTGGATTTGAACAAGCATTTGGTGAAAAAATAGAATTTGTTTTTGCTTCTGAAATAGACAAATATGCTCGTGAAACTTATTATGCAAACTTTGGGGAAATCCCTCATGGCGATATCACACTGATAGATGAAAAAAGCATCCCTCCTTTTGATATTTTATTGGCTGGTTTTCCCTGTCAAGCTTTTAGTGTAGCAGGGCATAGAAAAGGTTTTGAAGACACAAGAGGAACACTCTTTTTTGATGTTATGCGTATTGCCGCACATCATAAACCAAAGGTTATATTTTTAGAAAATGTGAAAGGATTAGTTGGACATGACAAAGGAAAAACTTTTCAAGTTATTTTGAAAACTTTAAAAGAGTTGGGTTATTCTGTGAAATATCAAATCTTAAATGCAAAAGACTTTGGAGTGCCGCAAAATAGAGAGCGAATTTATATTGTTGGATTTTTGGATAATGAAGTAGAACTTGAATTTCCAAAATCAATAGAAAAATGTGTAAAAGTTGGCGATATTTTAGAAGATAAAGTTGATGAAAAATATACAATTTCAGACAAACTTTGGGCAGGACATCAAAGAAGAAAGATTGAACATAAAGCTAAAGGGAATGGTTTTGGATATTCTATGTTTGATGAAAATTCAACATATACAAGCACAATAAGTGCAAGATATTATAAAGATGGTTCAGAAATTTTGATTGAACAACAGAATCAAAATCCTAGAAAGTTAAGCCCAAGAGAAGCTGGAAGACTTCAAGGTTTTCCTAATAGTTTTAATATAAAAGTTAGTGATGTGCAAGCTTATAAACAATTTGGCAACAGCGTGTCTGTTCCAGTAATTGAAGCTATTTCTAAAAATATTTATAAAATTATCACCAAGG